>Ga0172379_10001376_pt1 | contig 48736 bp, 59 predicted proteins | sample GrowelOW334metaG_FD_119756 | JGI IMG/M metagenome (GOLD analysis project Ga0172379, IMG submission 119756) | Groundwater microbial communities from an aquifer near a municipal landfill in Southern Ontario, Canada - Groundwater well OW334 metaG | ecosystem: Environmental > Aquatic > Deep... | reverse complement strand
TATTATAAGCAATCCAATTAACCTTAAAGCTACAATGATTCCTAATATAACTGAAATGGTAAAAGAAGATTTACTTAAAATGTTAAATCTTGTTAGATGTGTCTGATAGTTAGTGAGAGTTCTCCTATTTGTGATACCCTCTGGATTGGGACCATTAATGTCAACATTCTCCATTATTTCGGTATTCAATCTAATTGCCATAAAAAAGAAGAAAATTGAGAGTCCAGCAAAAAACACAGTAATCCAATCAAATGAAAATGTTACCCAAGGATTTTTTATAGGAACTAAGAGAGAAATTACTACAAGAGCTATTCCAAGATTCATTCCTTTATCCCAATAGTTATCTTTTGAATCTATAAACTTCATTGTTTTTTCCATAAAGAATCAATAAACTCCCCCTATTTAGAATTTTCTAAACATTCTCACACCACTTACAACTCTTTTTAGAACAAAATTTCCCCTAATAATATCAATTTTTACAATAATGTTCTATGGCTTTTCTATATCTTTCAGAACCAGAATATTCGGTATCATTATATACACAGATATAAACTACTTCAGGATTTCTAACTTTGTCTTGTTCAATACAGTTTGGACAATAGATAGATAGATTAATCTGATGTAATCCCAATAATTTTGAATAATTTAAAACATCAAATTTTAGTAGAGATGCGTTATTGGTCTGACTTCCTATGTCTTGAATAATAACTTGATATAAATCTAGTGTATCATCTGAATTGAACTCATCTCTTTTTGAAATTGAAATTTTACCAGTATTTAAATTTCCAGTATTTATGATGTTAATTCCCATAGGGACATATTTTTGATTATCAATATTAGTTAATGGATAAATAATCATATTCCCAAAATAATCAGATAATGAAAAATCAATATATGCATATTTTGAGGGGGTCATCTCTATAACTTTCTGAGAAAGATTATTTGATTTGTTTGAAGATTGAATAGAAGATATTAATGCTATCCCAGAGATTATCAATGCAATGATGGTACCTATCGCTAAAACTTTTGTCCAATAAATTTGTTCTTTCTGCCATTTTAAATTAGATTCTTCTTTTTCAATTTCTATTATTTTCGATTCAATATAAATTCTTAATTCCTCTAAACCTCTTGAAGAAATTTTTCCTCCTTTTTCCCTGTAAGGACCTTGTAAATAGTTAACATCTTCTTGCTTAATTTTATGAGATAATTTTTCCGGAATTTCTCTTATTTTTGAAGGATAATTCTCTCCCCAAAATGTAATTAATTCTAAAAGCTCATAATAAGTAATGTCTCTCTTCCAAAATTTTCTAACCATCTTTAGTTTCACCCAACAAACCAACATATAACAAGTATAAAGATTTTTCTAACCCCTTTGGAAACTTATTTAAGCCAATTATTTTTAGCAATAGTATGGTAGTTAAAATAACTTATTTTGTACATGGTACAACAACAGATAATCAGAAAGATATATCCTCTGGTTGGAAAGATGTAGAACTCTCAGAATTGGGAGTCAAACAATCTAAAGAACTTTTAAATCAGATTGGAGATAAAAAATTTGATGTTGTTTTTTGCTCTGACCTAAAAAGGGCAGTAGATTCTGCTGATATAAGTTTTAAGAGAAAGTTTCCAATCAAACAAGATAAACGGTTAAGAGAATGTAATTATGGAGATTTTAATGGAAAACCTTCTGAGATTGTTGAACCAATGCAAGAAAAATGTATTTTTAATAGATTCCCAAATGGAGAGAGTTATGAAGATGTTAAAATTAGAATTAATGATTTCTTAAAATATTTAAAGAAAAACTTTGAAGGAAAGCAGATAGCCATTGTTGCACATAAAGCACCCCAACTTGCATTAGATGTTTTACTTAAAGGAATGACATGGGAGCAATCCTTTGCAAATGATTGGAGAAAAAAGAAGGCCTGGCAACCTGGTTGGGAGTATGAACTAAAATAAAAATGAAAAAAAGAATAATACTTAAAGAGTGTGAAAGATATTTTAGAGAGAATATCCCTATGACTAGAATCAAGAAAGCATATATTCCTCATGTTGAAGGTTGTGTGAAATACGCCTTATTACTTGCTGAAAAATACAATGCTGATAAGTTTATTGTTGAAGTATCTGCATGGCTTCATGATATTGGTGCTGATGCTGGTAAAAAACACCCTGCAAAAAGCACAGAAATGGCTAAAGAATTTCTATCAACATTTGAAATACCTAAAGACACTCTAAAAAGAATCCTGGATTGTATTAAAAATCATGCAATGGGAACAGATGTTAATAATCTAGAAGAGCAGATAATTCAAGATGCTGATGGAATAATCTTTTTAGAAGATACTTATAAATCTTTTTATGAAAATGGGAAGAGTGGGGCGTCATCTGTAGAAGAAGCTAAGAAATGGGCAACTGAGAAGACTAATGGGATGATGAATAAGATTAAGACTGAAGAAGGCAAAAGAATAGCAGAAGAGTTATTGCCTATAGCAATTAAATGGATTGGAGAACAGAGTAATAACTTTCATGGAGTTATAATAGAAGAAAGTCTTGAAAGTAAAGATGTGTTAAAGAAAGTTAAAATAATAAAAACAGAAGTTGAGCAAGTTACAGAAGAACATAAAACTCCTTGGATTAAACAATGGACATTACACACTGTTGAAATCCCAAAAAACGATGTAGATTCCATTGCAGAAGAGATTAGTAAGTCATTAGACTCTGAACATAATTGGTATGCTGATTTTAAAGATGAAACAACACATTATATTATATTTAAGGAGAGAGTATTCAAGATAGATAGAACTAACAAAGAACAATATGACGAAGCAAAGAGTTATGGTATTTCCTTAGGAATACCAGAGTATCAAGTTGATTTTCATCCAGAAGTTAAAGAGTGGGAAAGATAATTTTAGAATAATTGTATCACTATCTTTGCACAAGCATGCGCATACAATTACTTAATGGTTCTGCTATCTATTTTATATATAATATGCGCGTAGGCCGGAGACGCCGGATAAAAATTATTATATAAATTTTTATTTATATATAATATGATTCAAGACACTCCTTTATTTTATCCTGAGAATTAAAATCTTTTAGTATAAAAGATTAAATGAGCCATTAAAACAAACACATAAAAAATAATCAGAGTTAAGCTGACAAACACTCTTAAAATCTTTAGCACACTTATTTAGTATATTAAAGTAATTTAATATACTGCGACTACCCTAATTACTTACTTTTGTTATGGTGCTGTAGCCCTGCTGTGCCCACAGAGTATATTAAATTGTTAAATAATATACTAATAAAAGGGTATAATTAAACTGTTTAAATTGTTTGGGTTTAACAGTTCTTTTAAAGCCCACAACTACTCTGGCATAGAACGACATGGGCTTTTTACCTACTTACCATTTGTACTAACCTTTCCCTATCTTCATATACTAATCTCTTTAAGCAAATGGTAGAACACAACACTACATCTTCTCCTTTGTGTGAAACAATAATGTTTGGTTCCTCCATAAGCAGATTGCATATTTTACATCTGCATACCATAATAAATAATAAACTAATTAGTTAATAAAATATCCCTTTCAACACTTGCTTGGGACATCTCTTGACTTACAAAAGCTGTTACCATATCTATCAGAACAACAAATCTCAATTTTATAACTATCAAAAGTATTTAGGTCTTTTAATCTATTATTGTTAGGCGTTACTTCCATTCTATTACCTACTTTTCCATCTGAATAATAGGTTGTTAAGAAATATTTGCAGGTATGGTCCCTCATATAATTTATATTATGAGGTATTCCTATATCTTGCATTACTCTATTTTCTTCACCAGCTAATTCACAACCAGGCCAATCTACCACACTCCAGAAAGCATCAATAAATCTTATATCTGTAGACTTCAAGTATAAATATGAATTTTTATCTTTAGCAGTAATTCCATCTAGTTTGTTACTAATAAAAAATGCTGCAAAAACTAAAACCCCTATAATCAATATCCCTAAGAATATTTGTTTTTTATTAATGTGTTTTTTCATAAAAAATCAAAAACGTCTCAGTTTAAATATGTTACTCTTGCGTTACCCTCATATTAAAATAATTGTTACGCTTATGTTCTATGGTTTCAAAAGAGTTAAAAAAGGAAATTTTTCTAAAGAAAGGAGAACTAAGAAGATTAGTTTATGATGCTCTGGATAAACCAAAGACTGCAACAGAGTTAAAAAAAGAACTGGGAGATAAACATAGAAGTTCAATAAGTAGAACTCTTATTCAATTAGAAAAAGTAGGATTAATAAAATGTGTAAATCCAGAAGATGATAAGTTTAGACACTATGTTAAAAGGTAAATAATGTTGTTTGTCCTTCTATTTTTGATATTTTTCTTTTAGCTTTTCTCTCAATTCTTTTTTTCATCATTTCCTCTTGTCTTAAACAGGATTTCATATACTTCTGATGTTGTATATATTCTTTAAAACCCTCAAAACAATTACTACAAAGATAAGTAGGATTTTCGTAATCCCACTTAGATATCTTACAATCACTTGTTCCATGATGTATCTCTTTTCCGCACCTACAAAAATCTTTTTTCTTAGTCATGTTAAATCCTCTGTTTCATTCTCTTCTTCAGGTTCAGTCTCATCAAAATCTGACAATGTAGAAATTCTTTCTTCATTCATATCAAGAATTTTATAGTATCCTTGTTTGATTCTTCTAATTTTTCCATCTCGGATTAATTTCCTTAGTGAAGTTGCAATAATCTGTCTTGCTTTATTCTCACTTGTATGTAATTCCTGTGAAAACTTAGTTATTGCGTCTTTTGTTTGAAAAACCTTTTCTCCATTTTTGAGAAATTCATCTCTACTAAAATGTGCATATATAGCAACAGCTGTTCTTGACTCTACATCCATCTTATCAACTTCTGTAGAAGTAATTTCAAACTTTAATGAAACGGTTTTTCCATCCTTATCTACTGTTTGAACATCAGATACAGTGAAAGGTTTTATTTTTGGTTCATACCTGTTCTTTATCTGCTGTATCTTTATGTTATCTCCGCTTGCTTTGAATAAGTAAGCACAATCAACAGCATTTATTATATCACTACTACCCCTAATAACATCAGCTTCATCATTTTGTATTAAGGATTTATTTGAATGATGAATTATCAAAAATGAAGTATCATACTCATTAGCAACTCTTCTAAGATTTGTGAATATATCACTCATATCTCCAGACCTGTTTTCATCAGTTTTACCTTTAGAAATAAATCTTACTAAAGAATCTAAAATCACTAATTTTGGTTTAAATAATTCAATCAGTTCAACTAACTTATTTAGTCCCTCTGAACTATCTATTCTAATTCCTGAAGAAAGAACATACCCTAATTTTTTAGTTGGTCCTAAGTTTAATCCCTTTCTTAAAATCTTATTCCTGTGTTTAGTTAGAAACGGAGGATTATCTTCATCAAAATACAGACAGTTTGTATCAGAAAAAACATTAAACCTATCCATGAGTTTAAGTTTGTAACAGATATGGAGAAGAATGAAAGTAATTATGAAAGATTTTTTAGTTTCAGTCTTACCAGCAACTAAGATTAATGAACCTTTTGGAATTAAATGTTCAACAATCCAGACTATAGGTTCAAAATCCATAGCATCAAGTTCAAAATCAGTTATTATTTTTACTTCTTTCTGTTCTTTGTAAATTTTAAGATGCTGCTTTTCTAATTCAACAGGAGTTTTACTTTCTATTCTAACTCCATAATCTCTTTTAGCAATATCCAAAACTTTCTTAAAATCCTCTCCTCTTAATTTTTTACCTCCTGGAGAGAAATCCTTACAATCACAAACTCCTTCTTTAACAGCTAGCAAAGCTAAAGCATCACCACCAGAGTTACACCTGAAACAATGCCAGATATTTTTAGAGGTATTAACAAAAAAGTTCATCCCAGTTTGTGAGCCATGAACAGGATGAGAACCATATAACTCATTACCTCTTGTTTTAAGGTTACCTAATTTGTGAATTAATGAGTTTATAGGAAAATCTATTTGGGATTTGTTATACATATCCCAATTTACAACTTTTATAGGTTCTTCATTCACCTCATCACTATAAAGTTCTTTTAATTTATTGACTGCTGCTTGTGGAAGTTCAGCAATCTCTATATCTTTGATTACTTTATACTGGTTTTTTGTAATAGGGTGAATTGAACCTGCACCAACACACTGACTGCCGGTTGACTGCAATTCTCCATAGTGGATTCCATTCTTAGTAAAGATAATTTTGGGTGTGCCTGTTGGAACTAGAAAATAGTAGTGCCGCTTGCCGCTCCCTGTTTCAATTGTGAATGTTGGTGGAAGTATCCTTTCAATATCATTCAATATTGACATCTCATCTAAATCCAAAATTCCCAACCCACCATAACCACACACACTACCATAGTTGTTTCCTTGTTGTAGGTGGTTTAGTAACTTGGGGTCAACATAGGGGTAGTTGTTTCTTGTGTTCCACAAAGGTTCAAATGGTTTTTTGGTATCTCCCTCTAACAAACAAAACTTAAATTGAGGTTTCTTCAATTGAGGTGGAATTTCAATACTCATTTTTTACTTCTCCAAATTGTAACTTTTGATGTTTTACTATATACATTAGTTACAAGAGTTACAATCTCTGTGTTGTTGTTTTGTACTACATCTTGCAAATGGGGAGTTTTAACTACTCCCCTATTTGCAAATAGGAAGATGTACGCTTTTGTAACTGAACCAAAAGTTACATTGGTTACATCCCTTGTTTTACTTAGTAATACTGGAATTTCAATCATGTTTCTTCTTCCTTTTTACAGTCTTGGGGGATTCATCAGGTTTAGGATAGAAACATTTCTCAATGTATTCTCCATCATCTTCTGGAGGGTCATAATGCTGTTTCAAGTTCGTACTGCTTTTTTTTAGCCATGTTTCCAAGCAACCCCTACTGCAGAAATGTCTGTTATAGGAACAAGTCAACTTAACAACCCTCAGATTAAAATCGAGGTCTATTGATTTTTTTCCACATACAAAACATCTAACCATTGGAATAATACCTCCTTTCAATCAATTTCTTCTTCCGGAAGAATATAAAGAATCTAGAGTAGCCATAGATACTATTAGCTACCCTAAAAAATGGGTAACTGATATGACTCTGTAGGTTGCAGCAATTACTCTGAACTGGTATCTGTATCATTGTTACCTCCATCTACCTTTGGGAATAATATTCTGTATTTTTTCCTCAGTTTGAAATATAAATCCCTGTCTCTATTCTGCCTGGCTTCATCCATAAGTTCTCTCAGAGCAATTTTCTTAACCTCTTTGAAAGTGTTTTCTTGTTCCATGATACTGGTTCTAAGAAATCACACTTAAAAGTTATTTTACAAGTGTAGTTTATTTGGTTTAAACTTCAGAAAATTATTAATCAATTTTATTCAAAATTAAACTCTTTAAACCACACTTGTAATGAATTAATAAATAATTTTCTCTTTGATTTGATGACGATAAAGGGATAATTTATAAACGGAAACAGTTTAAACAATTTAATTTTATCGTCGGTAAAATGGTAAAAGAAATAAATATATACAATTACGAAAAGAGAAAAAAGAAGTGTTTAGAAATCTTGGATACTCTTTCTTCACAGAATAAAAGGGATATTGAAAAGTTTTGTACAACCATTTTAACACAAGGATTAAGTCAAGCAACTTATTATAAATATTTGGAGAGATTACCACAACTTGCAATCTTATTAGGAAAAGATTTTAGAGATGCAACTAAAGAAGATATTCAAAGTTTATTTGAGAGAATGGTAATGGAAAAAGATTACTCAAAAAATACAGTTGGAGGTTATCAAATCTTAATCAGAAGATTTTATCAGTGGCTTTGTGGCTATAAAAGAAAACACTATCCTGAAATAGTTGACTGGATTTCAGCAAATGTTCATCACAAAAAACTTGTCAGACCTGAAGATATTTTAAATGGAGAAGATTTACAAAAATTAGTTGCTTCTGCAATGAATGTTAGAGATAAAGCTCTAATCATGGTTTTAGCTGAGAGTGGTGGAAGAATCTCAGAGGTTTTAACACTTAGAATAAAACACATCTCATTTGATAGTTATGGCGCTATTTTTATTATGGATGGAAAGACTGGTGAACGAGTTTGTAGAGTCATTAATGCTGTTCCATATTTACAAGCCTGGTTAAGACAACATCCTGAAAAAAATGATGGTGATTCTCCTTTGTGGGTTGTTCTTGGATGTAGTAAATTTATCTCAAAAAAAGATAATGGTAATAAGTACAAAATAAAATTTAGAAACAATCTATGTTATGCAGCAACCAGAAAAATGTTGAAAGATTGTGCTAAAAGAGCAGGAATAACTAAACCAGTTAATCCTCATAACTTCAGACATTCAAGAGCCACTAGTTTAGCAGTTGCAGGTTTAAACTCTGCAATTATGAATGAAATCATGGGTTGGTCTCAGAATTCAAACATGAGTGCTACTTATCTTCACATCTCAAGACAACAGACTGAAAGTGTATTATTAAATAAAGTCTATGGAATTAAAATAGATGAATCTCGTTTTAAACCAGACAAAGAAATTCTCCCATTAGTTTGCATTAATTGTGGAACTAAAAATTATTCTGATGCTAAGTATTGTTCTTTATGTAATCAAAGAATTGGAGCTTTATCAAGAGAAGATATAGAAAAGGAAAGGACTACTAATCAGATTTTAACTGCTGTATCTGGATTAGTTGGTCAAAATGGAGATTTAAGGAAAGCATTAATTGAAAGTTTGAAAAAAGAGATACTAGAAGAAATAAAGTCTACAAAAATTAATTAATAATGTTGTCTGCTACATGGAACTTTCAATTCATAAAAAGGTTTATTCCCAATTAGCTTACCATCTAAGTTTAATATGAAATATCCCTTGCCCCACCCTTTTGCAATAGCCCTAATTCTGTTTACAATTGTTGTATTAGGAGGTATTAGTTCATCATCCTCTAAAATATCCTTAAGTTTATTATAAACTTTTTTCAAAATTCCGTTTTCATTTCTCCTACTATATAATTTATCAATCACTACAGGTTCATCAGATTCTATAACTTCTATGATTGCATTATCCAATAATTGTAATATACTTCTATCTCTCTTTTCTATTGGTGAAGTGTAATTAACTTTTCCTTTTGGAAAAACATGCTGACAGTGATAGTTTTTACATTTGAACTTATTTTTACCCCATTTAGCAACATGATTATATCCACATTTGGGACAAACCTCTATGTAATCTCTAAGTCTTTTGTCTACCATAAATTCCCAACAAGAAACTTACTTATAAATTTATTTATTATTTACCGACGACAAAATAAACTAAATGGTTTAAATCTTATTATTTCTCATAAATAAAGAAATCAATCTTGAAGAACTTTCTTTGTTATACTCTGAATTAATATTATAATCTCCAAGAGTTCTATCTAACTTCCATTTGGTTCCAAGTAATTTAGCAATTTGTTCTAAGGTTAGAAATTGCATTACCTCATTATCTTTTATTCTTTTTATCTTATTTGTTCTTAAATCTGTTATTTCATTTTCAAAAATAGTTTTTCTTAGAAAATTTTTATTCATTTTCCACTTTCTAATTATTTTAATTTTGTTGTTTTTATCTTCTGAATAGTAGACTTCATTAAAAGAATTCGGATAAAGATAGAAATTACCTTCATCCAATATAACTACATGATTTATATGATTTCTAATCCAATTAAAAAATTTGTCTCTTCCAATATTATTGATAATATATGTAAAAGTAGTCCACATACAAATACAAGCATCATACCTTTCATTTAAATTAATATCTTCAAACGACCCTTTTTTTATTATCAAATTAGGATTATTTTTATTAGCGATTTCTAAGGCTTTTTCTGAGATGTCAAACAAGGTTACCTCAAAACCTCTTTTCTCTAACAAATCCGAATGTAAACCAATTCCACCACCTAAATCAATTATTTTTTTAATTGGTTTCTTTGACCTATTGAAACAATCTGTAATAAAATTAACTTCTCTCTCAATTTTATCTTTGGTTAAAGCATTTCTCCAGAGAGAATATAATTCCGGATATTGATGATATATTTTCATAATTAATTCAAGATTAAGGATTATATAAATATTTCAAAAGTCACGATTAATAGAATCATAAACTTGAGAAAGATTATTTAAAATTCTATCGGCTAATTTGAAATTATCATCATCTTTTACATCGCTTGAAGGTATAGCATAACAAAACATTCCTGCACTTTTTGCTGCAATAACTCCTTTTGGAGAATCTTCTAAAACTAAACAATTTTCAGATAACACCCTTAATTTTTTTGCAGATAAAATAAAAATGTCTGGAGAAGGTTTTGCTTCATCTACATTATCCGCAGAAACAATTTCATTAAAAAAAGAGTCTAATTTTAGTTTTGATAAAACAATTTTTATTTCTTTTGTATGAGCACTTGAAGCTACAGCAAGTAAAAAACCTTTCTTAGACAAATTTTTAACTAAACTTATAAGACCCATTTTAGGTTTCAATTTTTTTATAAGGTAATTTTCATAAATCTTATCCTTTTTTTCCATAAAAGCTTTTAGAGATATATTTTTTATTTTATACTTATTAATCAAATCTGTAATAATATCTTTATCTGAAACTCCAAAATATTTTGAATAATCTTTAAACATAAATGAGAATCCAAACCCCATTAAGACTGAATTATAAGCCTTCCAATGCAATGGTTCACTATCAATCATTAAACCATCCATATCAAATATAACTGCCTTTATCATAATTATCTATGATATTTATATTATTTAAATATTATTTAAAAAGGATTAAAAACTTGAAAATCTACTAAATTATAAGAAAATGGAATTAATACATGCTGATAGAGATGAACTGAATTTTCCCCCTTCTTCAAAAGTAGTTAAAACTCTAAACTCCCTAAATAAATTAGAAATTAACCGATATTTAAAAAATTCCCCTCTAATTGAAGAATTATCCAAGTTCTACAATTTATCACCTGAAAGAATTTTTATTGAAGAGGGTATTATAGGAATCATCCATAGAGTTTTTGATAATATGTTAAATTCTCAATCGAGGGTTTTAATTCCTGAATTTGGATATTCTTATTATAAAAAATTAGCTGAACATCATAAGGCAAAAATAACCTCATTTAACTCTATAAATCTAAAGTCAAATTTTTATTATGATTTAAAAGATTTATTAGAAAAAATAAAAGAAAAACCAGATATACTTGTTTTGATTGACCCAGAAAATCCCTTATGTTTTTCAACAACTGAAGAAGATTTATATAAAATTCTGGAATCTACAAGTTCTGAGACCCTAGTAATTCTTGACCAAGCTCATGAAGGTTTTAGAGAGAATCATATTAAGGATATAAAAAAGTTAACTGAAAAATTCCCAAATCTATTGATTGCAAGAGGATTTTCAAAATTTTATGGTCTTGCAGGCTTAAGGATAGCCTATGCTTTATGTGGAGAAAATATAAAAGAATTGATTAAATTTAAAGAAAAATATTTGGGCTCAGATGTTCTAGCCCAAACCCTGGCAATAGCTGCATTAAATTCTCAAGAACATTATATAAGAAATGCTAAAAATATACTAAAAGAAAAGAATAGGTTCAATAGAGCTTTAAAATCTTTGAAAAATTATAATGTTTATGATAGTGATACAATGTCTTGTATTATTGAAGTTCCTGAGAATCAAGTAGAAACTCTCAAGAAACAAGCAGTTAATAGCAATATCTCTATAAGAAATCTTTATGATTATAATCCTAAATTAAAGAATTTTTTCAAAATAACTATGTGTCCCTCAAAACATATAGACCGAATAATTGACTTATTTGAATCTGTTCATTGGTTGTATGAGTTAGAAGTTCCTAATTCAAAATCATCTGTTATTAATACTCGGGATGAAGGATATACTGTGAATAGATTTGAAACACATTCTGAAAAATTTGGGGTTTTAACAGGTATTCACAGAGTTATTATTCCTCCAGCACACTTAGTTTCAGAACATAGACACTTAAAACAAGAAGAGATATTCGAGTTTTTTTCTGATGCTTTTTTCAAATTGAATGGAAAAGAAATGAAAGTAAAAGCTGGGAAAGTAATTAAGCTAAGGAAAGGAGATTTGCATGAAATTAGAGCTTCTGATAATAAATTTGTACGATTTGCCCCAATAAGATTTCCTTATATTCATGAGGATAAATACTCTCCAAAAGGTAAACAAATAGTCCATGAAAAAACTTAAAAATAGTTTTTATTCTAAGCTTTAGTAATATTTATTCTATTATTATTTTATACAATAACCTAATTTAAAATTCTTAAGGTTTATCCAGAGATATTAAAAACAGTCAAATTTCTTTAACTTGAAGTTTAAAAAATCGTGGGGGCATGTTACCTAAGGTTAATAATCTCACATAATTTTTTAATTTTATTTAAGAATATAATAAATGCTTAAGCCCTCTTTATCGTATGAGCTATCACAGAGATCACAAACAATACTACAAAGATTACTGCTAACCATTTTGCTATTGTATATGAAACTCCTGAAACAAGTCCAAATCCGAATATTCCAGCAACTATTGCTACTATCAAAAATATTACTGCCCAAATTAACCAACTCGTTACTGCTTTTTTGTTCATTTTTACTCTATTATATTAAGGTAGTTCAAGTATATAGATGTATGTTAAATCCTTTTATACTTAATTTTAACTAATGTGTCGCATGATCGTTACAATTAATTTTACAAAAGTTTAAATCACTAAGAGATTTGTATAATATATGGGTGAAAAGAGGATTATAAGGATTAAAAGTTCTGATTTGATGCCTTATGAAAAAATAGGAAATTCTTGGAAGAAAATAAATTTGGAGTTGCCAAATGCATTTCAAGTTATAAAATTGTTTAAAGCACATGGTAGATTTTCTGAATTAGTTGATAAAAAAGATTCTAAGTTTCTTAAGGGACAGCTTTTTGGCAAAAAGTGTCAGGGAGCGAGGATAAATATTCTGCCAAATGGGGAGAAGATTGATAAGGCATATTCTTTGTTCGCAGAAGACTTAACAATTCATGATGAATCTTCCCATAATCATTGGGATGTTATATATAAAAATCCAAATGGAAAATATGCATATGTTTATACTTTAAAGAAAAAAAGAAAAGCGTCTAAGGAGAAATACAATCTTGTTAAGGAGTTTGAGAAAAATTATAATGCAATAGACCGAAAGGCTTATAGTAATATAGGCAAAAAGTCAATGATGCCTCTTGCAATAATTGTTTTGCTTAAGACTTTTATGAGAGTAGGAAATGAAATGTTTTATAGGCTACATAAAAGTAAAGGATTAACAACGCTGAAAAAATCAGATGTAATCATAAGTGGAAATAGAGTAAAGTTCAAATATTTGTCTAAGGGGGGAGTGCCCATTGAAACTGAATGCGAGTTTCCGAATTCTTTTATTTCAGAATTTAGAAATCGATTGAAAAAATTGAAAAATAATGATTTTATTTTTGTTGGAGCAAATGGTGAACCATTGAAAGATATTGATTTTGAGAAAACATTTAAAGAATATTGTGGAATTGGATTTTATCCACATATAGTTAGATCATATTATGCTACACATCGTGTTGAGGATTTTTTTAAGAAAAATAAAAGGCCTGATAAAAAAGAGCTAAAAGAATTTTTATTAGACGTTTCAGAGAAGTTAGGGCATAAGAGGTTTAACAAAAAGAACAATTGTTGGCAGAGCAGTTCGACTGTAACTATTAGTCATTATATTAATCCGAAGTTAGTTGAAAAGATAGAAAAGTTTAGATAAATTTTTTTAGCCAATCTATTAATTATTATACAATCTCTCAATTTCAGAAGCAATAAAAAAATCCCTGGCTGTAACCTTTCCACCAACATCAAATCTTTGCAACTCTAATAATATTTTTTTATAAAATATATGAATATCTGGATGATGATCATTTTTCTCAGATATTGGAGCCAATTTGACAATAAAGGCTACAGCATCCATAAAAGTCTTAAAGGTAAACTCCTTGTATATCTTATTATTTTTATATTCCCATCCAGGAAGGTCTTTAAGCCTTTCTAATATTTCATCTTCTTCAAGAATTTGTAAGTCTTCATTCATTAAAATATTAAGTATAACAAGTATAAATAGTCTTTGCTAAACTACGTTTATTTTTTTCTTTTTCTCCAATTCAAAAGAAACAATATACCAATTAGAATAGCAGGACCTGCAATTATTAACGAATAAGAAATCATATAAAACTCAAAGGGAGATGTCAGCATATTCATGAATATTGTTATAATATATGCTAATCCTGCAAAGATAAAGACAAATCCTGCGATCCATTCCCGCTTCCATGATATTATCAAAATAATTAATAAAATAAATGAAGGAATATTATGCATAAATAACCCTAATATTGTTCCCCAAAAACCATAATTTCCATCAAAGATATCTAATGAGAATAATGCAAGAAATAAAATAAATATTATTGATAAAATTCTCGGAGTCCAATATAGAAAAGGATTTATCTTTCTGTTTTTAACTTTATTTTTGGCCATTGTATTAATAATTTTCTTCCATTAATTCATAATAACTTCTTGCGTGTTTGCAAGCAGGACATTTTTTTGGAGCTTCCTTACCTTCATGAACATAACCACAGTTTCTGCATTTCCATCTAACAATCTTATCACGCTTAAAGACCTTCCCTGATTTAATATTTTCAAGAAGTTTTCTATATCTTTTTTCATGCTGTTCTTCAACTTCTGCAATTTGTTTAAATGAATTTGCAATTTCCTTAAATCCTTCTTTTCTAGCTGTTGATTCAAAATCTTTGTATATCTTACTCCATTCTAATTTCTCGCCATTTGCAGCAGCAAATAGGTTTTCAGATGTATTTCTTATCTTTCCTGCAGGATAAGTAGCCTTAATCTCAACATCTCCTCCTTGAAGATAATCAAAAAACACCTTAGCATGCTCTTTTTCATTATCTGCAGTTTCAATAAAAATAGCTGATATCTGTTCATATCCTTCTTTTTTAGCAATAGAAGCAAAATAAGTGTATCTATTCCTTGCTTGGCTTTCACCAGCAAAAGCTTTCAAAAGATTTTTCTCAGTCTCAGTCCCCTTTAAATTCATACATATAACAATCAACTACCTTTTTTAATACTTTCGAATTTTCTTAGCATAAAATCATTTTAAAACTCAATCAATAATTTTATAACTCTCTCTTTTCTACAATTTTAATGAAATTAGGATTATTATTCTCAGGAGGAAAAGACTCAACATTCGCAGGATATCTGGCAAAACAAAATGGCCATGAGATATCTTGTTTAATAAGTATTTTTTCTGAAAATCCAGAAAGTTATATGTTTCATACTCCTTCAATTGAAAAAACAAAAAAACAGTCAGAATCAATGCAAATACCAATAATAATTAAAAAAACAAAAGGAAAAAAAGAAGAGGAATTAAAAGACCTTGAAGATGCAATAAATGAAGCAAAGATAAAATATAAGATTCAGGGAATTGTTACAGGAGCTCTTGCATCGGTTTATCAGGCATCAAGAATTCAAAAGATATGTGATAAACTAAAATTAGAATGTTTTAATCCACTATGGCAAAAAGACCAGGTCGAACTTCTTGAAGGTTTAATAAATAATAATTTTGAAGTTATAATTGTTGGGGTTTTTGCTTACCCTCTAACAAAAGATTGGCTTGGAAGAAAAATTGACAGTCTATTTATCAAAGATATTAAAAATCTTCAGGAAAAATACAAGATTAATCCAGCAGGCGAAGGCGGAGAATTTGAATCATTTGTATTAAACTGCCCGCTCTTCAAAAAGCCATTGAAAATAACCAATAAACAAATTTCAGGCGAGAAAAATTCGTGGAAAATGGAGATTGAGGTAAAATAATTTAAAATGAAAATCATATTTGGAATTGAAGGAATTAACCCATGATTCTAATAATATCAACCTGCAAAGAGCAATTGCATGAGTTTGAATTTGTTAAACCAATTGAAGATATTATTAAACTGAATAAAATAGATTTTAAAACAATACATTATTCGAAACTAACTGAAAAAACTTTACAGATAGCAGATAAGGTAATTATCACTGGCACAAGTTTAGCAGACAATGAATTTCTAAATCACATAAAACAATTTGCCTGGATTAAAAGTTATAAAAAGCCAATTCTAGGTATTTGTGCTGGAGCCCATGTACTGGGCATTCTTTACAAAGGAAAACTTGCAAAGAGAAAACAAATAGGCATAATAAAAATCAAATTTAAAAAAGAATTTTTAGGTTTATTAGGAGAAAAAGAAGTTTATAATCTCCACAATTTATATGTTAAATCAAGTGAATTTGAAGTATATGCTCAATCAGGATGTCCACAGGCACTAAAGCATAAACAAAAGCCATTTTATGCTGTTCTTTTCCATCCAGAAGTTAGAAATAGAGAAGTGATAGCGAGATTTATTAATAATTCTATTTAATATTATTTTCTAAACTTCTTATAAACAGGAAAAATAAGAACCAATATAACCAACAACACAACAGAAATAATAATATTAGTTAAATTAAATGAAACAAGAGACTCTCCAAAGTATGCCAGGATTAATGTGGCAGGAATAATTCCAATAAACGTCCCAATAAAATAGTCTTTAAATTTCATCTTTGTCAATCCAAGAGCATAATTAATGCTTGTAAATGGCATTATTGGCGGTAGCCTAAGATAAAATGCAACCAAAAGTCCATTTTCTTTAATTTTATAATAATATTTTTTTAAAGAGGTAAATTTTTCATTTATAGATAAATCAATATAATTTCTGCCAAGGATTCTTGCAATAAAAAAAGCAGTTGTTGCTCCAATCATTGAGCCAATAAGTGAATAAATTGTTCCAAGAACAGTTCCAAAAATTAATCCCCCGCCAATTATTAATGGAGTTCCAGGGATAAGAATTATTGTGGCAACTGAATATATCAGAATAAAAATAATAGGGGCAAAAACCCCGAATTCTTTAACTTTCTCCTGCAAATAGCTCGGTTCAACATATTGAAGTGCATTAAAATAAATAATTAATACAATAAAGGCCACAATTAAACCAATAAAACTAAAGAATTTTATTTTATATTTATCCATTGTCTGTTCAATAAAAATTACTCTTAATTAAACAATTTAAACCTTTTAAAATATCCCAATTTTATACCTTGATTTTAACTCCGCTAAATTTATATATTTGAGATAATAAAATAACCTATGATAAAAACAGATGTGGCAATAATTGGTGGAGGCATTGCCGGACTTTCTGCAGCAATGTATTCAAGAAGATTTGATTTAGATGTTACAGTCTTTGACCCATTTATAGGTGGCACAATTGTAAAAACAGATCATGTTGGAAATTATCCCGGATTTAACTATATAACTGGTCAAAAGCTTGCAGATAAAGTAAAAGAACATGCAATGGCTTACTATCCTAAAATAATAAATGAAATGGTTGATGAACTTAAAAAAGATAAAGATTGTTTTATTATCACTTCTGGAAAAGAAAAATATCAAGCAAGAGCAATAATTCTCGCAACTGGAACAGAATGGAAAAAACTTAATGTACCCGGTGAAAAAGAATTTGAAAATAAAGGAGTTCATTATTGTGCAGTATGTGATGGATTTTTTTACAAAGATAAAATAGTAGCAATGATTGGAGCAGGAGATAGCGCAGCAAAAGATGCAATGGTTCTTTCAGGCATTGCAAAAAAAGTATACTTAATTGTAAGAGGAGAAGATATACATCCAGAACCTATTAACTATCGAAGAGTCAAAGAAGCAAAAAACATTGAAATCATAAATAAGACAAATGTTCTCGAAATTATAGGAGAAAATAAAGTAAATAAATTAAGACTTGATAAATCATACAAAGGCTCAAAAGAACTTCCAGTTAATGGAGTGTTTATTGATATAGGCCATGCTCCATTAACAGAAATTGCAAAACATCTAGGAGTTAAATTAAATAAAAAAGGAGAAATTATAACTAATAAGCTTACAGAGACAAATGTTAAAGGCTTTTTTGCAGCAGGAGATGTTTCTGACACACCATTTAAACAAGCAATAACTGGGGCTTCAGAAGGTTCAATTGCAGCTTATGCAGCCTATGACTATATAACAAAAAATCCCCTTTGCACATACGACGATAAGCCAGTAAAGTAAGAATAAAAAGAATGATTTATAAACAAAAATCTCCAATAATTTTGATGAATAATAGGAAAAAAGTGGGGTTATACTCTAAACTTATTTTAATAATGTTATTCATGAGTATTGTTTCAATATTTTTAATTCATCTTATAGAATCTAAATTTAATATCAATAACCTTGCAGACTATATTTCCAATTTTGGATATTTCGGGCCGTTAATAATTTTAATGATTATAATTATAAGCTCATCAATAGGATTTATCTCACTAATCCCTGTGGTAATTGCTGCCTTGATTCTAAATTTTTATTGGGCAGTTACAATAAGCTGCGTAGGTCTTACTATAGGGGCAGTAATCTCCTTTTATATTGCTAGATATTTTGGAAGAAATTTTATACAGAAAAATTTCATACAAAAAATAAAAAGATTAGAAAGATACAATAATCAGCTTGAAAAGCATGGATTTTGGACAGTTCTTTTTTTAAGGTTAATCTCGTCATTGATACCTTACGAAGCAATTAATATTACTTCAGGATTTTCAAAGGTAAAATTTAAAGATTATTTAGCTGCAACAACAATCGGGATAATTCCCGGCGTGATAATCACTGTATACTTTATTGAAAGCGTTAATAATTTATGGTCTACACAATTCTTCATAGCTTCTATATTATTGACCGGATTTTCATTGCTCCCTTTGTTTTCAAAGAAAGTTAGAGAGATAGTCTTTGGATTTTGGTAATCCTCAGTAAAAAAATACAATTAAATATTTAAAGATATAAACACCCAGTCAATTATAAAATAAGATGAGAAAATTAAATATTTTAATGGTTTGCGATATAATAACACAACAAATAGGTGGGGCATTTATATCTGCCGAAAGATTTGCAGGATTTCTAAAAAAAATGGGCCATAAAGTAATTATTTTATCAGCAAAGTATCCAAATACAAATAAAGTTGATATTCATAATGGAATGAAAATCTATAGCATATCTCCTTCAATCAAAATCCCCAAGTTTGATGGAAAGGTTCGCTTAGCAATTCCATCAAAAAGGAAAATAAAAAGCATAATTAAAGAAGAAAAAATAGACCTTTTGTATATACCTATACCTACACCGCTTTGCATATCTGCCGTAACTGCTGCAAAAGAACAAGGAATCAAAATAATTGCCCACTCCCATACACAGCCAGAGAATATATTTCTTCATTTACCAAAAATATTCCATAATCAAAAATTAAACAATTTATTTTATAAATATATTATAAATATATACAAAAAATCAGATATTTTAATATGTCCAAGTAAATTTTCAGAAGAGAAAATAAAGAAATATGATAATTCAATAAAGACAATTGTTATAAGCAATGGAGTTGATAGGTCCAGGTTTAAAAAGACAAGTTATCTGCCAATTGTTAAAAAATATAATATTCCAATAAACAAAAAACAGGTTTTATATGTTGGAAGATTAAGTCCTGAAAAGTCAATTAACACCCTAATTGAATCAATACCATTTGTTAAAAAAGAATTTTCAAATGTACATTTTAATATAGTGGGGGGAGGATATCCTGTTGATGAATTTAAAGCTCTTGCAGAAAAACTTAATATAACTAAAGATATAACATTTTATGGAATGATTCCTGATGAAGAGCTTGTTATGGCATTTAACATAGGAGATATTTTTGTTCTACCTTCAATTGCAGAGCTTGAGGGAATGGTCGTTCTTGAAGCAATGTCCTGCGGTCTTCCAATAATAATTGCAAATGCTGAAGAAAGCGCTTCACGTTATTTTGTTAAAAATAATGGATTATTATTTGAACCAAACAATGAAAGAGACCTAGCAGAAAAAATATTAAAATTGTTAAAAAATGATAAATTAAGAAAACAAATGGCAAAAGCCAGCCTAAGAGATATCAAAAACTATGATATTAAAACAAGTTCAAAAATGTTTGAAAAATTATGTTATTCACTTATAAAATGAAAGAATATCATCTAAACTCTAAAATATTTTATAAAAAGAATAAATTTAATAAAAATAGAAAGAATATTTTATTTATCCATGGATTAAGCGGAAGTTCTTCAGCATGGAATCCATATGAAGAACACCTAAAGAATAAATATAACATAATCTCTCTGGATTTAAGAGGTCATGGAAAATCATTCAGACCAAAAGATATTTCTGATTATGAATTCAAAAGATTCTCAGAAGATATACATAACCTACTAGATAAAGAAAAGATAAGAGAAATAAATATTATCAGCCACTCTTTAGGGAGTTTAATAGCAATCCAATTTCATAAAGATTATCCAAAAATAGTCAAATCAATGTTGCTTGTAAGCCCGCATTATGCCCCAAAACAAAGGAAATTTTCAAAATTAATACTCCCGCTAATTAAAATGTCAAAATTAATAATATTTCTTGATTTCAGAGAAAAATTAGGCCAAGTAGATTATAAAAATTATCAAAACACAGGCGATTGGAACTTAAGACGTATGTATGCAGATATAAAAAATACCGGACTAAGAAGTTTTATCTATTCAACCCTTCAATCATATGAAGTTGATTATAAAAACGATATTAAGAATATCAGGATACCAGTTAAAATTGTACATGGCAAAAAAGACACAATTTTCCCAGTCTCAGATTCTCTAAAAATCGTAAAATTAATAAAAAATTCAAAGATTATAATATTAGATAATGCAGATCACATAATTGTTCTTAACAATTTCAATGAACTTTCAAAGATTATCGAGAATTTTATTAAAAGTGAATAACTTACTTTTTTGTAAAAAATATTAAAATTATTAAATAAATAACAATCATTATAATATTTAAATTAGAAATGTCAAATTTAATTATTGAATCTATAAATAAACAATAACTTTTTAAGTATAACACATATTAATAATTATAATGGTTAAAAGAATATCTGTAATTATTCCTGCTTATAATGAAGAAAAAAGAATTTTAGGGGTTCTTGATAAAATCAATAATAAACTTTTTGACGAAATAATCGTGGTTGATGATGGATCTAATGATAGAACTTCGGATATTGTAAAGAAGTATAAGTATGCTCGGCTTATAAGAAATAAAAAAAACAAAGGCAAAAGTTTTGCTGTATTAAGAGGATTAAAAATGGCAAGAAATAATCTTGTTATGTTAATAGATTCAGATTTAATAAACTTAACTGAAAAGAATATTTCAGATCTAGCCAAACCCGTATTAGAAGGAAGTGCGGATGTAACTATAAGTCTACGTAGAAGGGCAATTTGTCAATTAATGGGTATAGATATTTTTTCAGGAGAAAGAGTTTTTGATAAGAGATTACTTAAAGAATCAGAATTAAAAGAACTTAAGGGTTATGGATTAGAGGTTTATATAAACTCTAAAATAATTGAGAATAATTTAAGATTGAAAGTTGTCAACTGGAAAAATGTTATTGGAATAATTAAGTCCCAGAAAGAGGGATTTGTAAAAGGATGGATTAATGAAATAAGAATGTTTATTGATATAATTTTTTTATCTATAAGCCCTTCAAAATCAATTCGTCAAATCTTAAAGTTAAGAGCGTTAAGAGTAAAATAATATGCGAATTTAAATAAAGTATAATATTTAATATTAGTCCTTCTTTAAAAAAGGTTATCTTTTTAGTCCATTTGTTTGTCTCAAATCAATTTAATCAATAAAACAGAAATATGAATAATCACAGATAAAAGCATTAATTTTAATAGTGCATCGAGAAATCTGTTTTTTACTATTGTATTAGTTTTACTTAATTACTCTAGTGAAAAAGCTTATTAAATCTTAGAATATATTTATAAAAATTTACTCTCTCACTTCTTATCCCTAATTATTTTCACACCTTTAATCAACTTCTTCTTCTCATTCAGAACATTGCATAATTTCTCAATTTCATCAGGCATTAAATCAAGTATTCCTGAAGAAGTATGTCCTCTAAAAAAGATAGAAACAACCTCATTTTTTTGGTTTAACAAATCCTCATTAAAACCAATTTCACCTATATTTCCTGAACCTTCAACTCTTATAACTCTGCCTTCATGGTGTTTTTTTATTCTGATTCTCATGCAATATGCATAATATTTCATTATATAAATTTATCGACGAGAATTCACCCAAATCAAGTAATAAAAATAACACACTTTAGCTGATCAATTTCGCTTTATCTTTTCAACTATTACCTTAGTTTTGCATGGGAGCTTTGATTTTGCAATGTCAATAATATCTCTGACAATTTTAACTTGCTTATCTCCAGATGTTGCAATTAAATATATTTCTTGTCCAGGCTTCACAAGTGCAGCTCTTCCTGTTGTTTTCCCAAAAGATTGAGTCATACCTGTCTGCATTCTATCAGCACCTGCTCCAGTAAGCATCTTATTTTCTCTGATTATATGATGTGGATATACTCTGACTTCAAAATAATATAATCCAGGCATTTTTTCATCAAGATGTCTTAAAATTGTCTGTCTTGCTGATTCCAAAGCATTGTCCCTTATTTGGACATTATGTGTTGATACAATTCTAATAACAAAATCATATTTATTTTCATCAAAATTCTTCTTAAGTCCCATATTAAATTTACTTATTTTATTTGAAGGAGTTGCTTTGATAAAGTTCTTTGTTCTTTTTTTAGATACTCGAGTATATGGTCTTGCATATAATTTTGAATAAGCTCCTGCTTTTCTTAGTGTTGCCATTTTAATTCAATGTCCTCCCTGTTTTTTTAGCTAATTTAAGTCTTAATAAAGAGTCTAAATTTAAATATTTCTGATCAAATAAAAAATTAACAATTCCCTCTTCTTTCATTTCATCACTATTTAAATAAGCATTAAACTTACTTCTCCATTGCAGATAATTTACATATAATTGATTTAATTCTGAGCCATTTCCCCGATGTTCATGAATTATTTCTAAACAAAGAAATACTTTTCTTTCTACATAATTTTCTAAATTTGCCTGATTTTCAGCTCTTTCGTCAGTAAATTCAGTTTTCATTTAACCTCTACCTCTGTTGTCAATGCCTGTCCTGGAAGTCCTTTTTCAAATATTGCTCTTACAAGCCCCTTATTACCATGAGCTCCTGAAATCTTTCCCTTTATAATTTTTCCAGCAGGAGATTTCCATTCAACAATTTTTCCAACTAATTTATTAGCTTCATCACGGTTTGTTGCACCTAAATCAATTAGAAAATGCTTCTCGCTAACTACATGCCTTCCTCTTCTAAATTGTATAACAATTCCTTTAGTCATTTTAATAATATACTATTCTAACAGAAATAGATGCTTTAAAAAGCTTTTTAATTGTTTTTGAAGTACATATTCACTCAGTTAAATTGCCCTTATATCTCTCTATTCCTGATGTTGTAATATATCCGTTGTGCATTAAAACAAAAGAGTCTCTCAATGGATCTTCAATAGTGTACCTGTTTAAAATTGGGAATTTTAACATTGAACTGTCTAGCTTTCTTCCCCTATCTTGTAATCTAATATAAACTTCCCAATTATTAATAGGCGAATCTGGAAGAATTCCTTTTTCACGTGCAAGACTCATTGCCTGAAAAAAATCATGGCTCTTTACATAACAATCTCTTTTTTCTCCAAATATTGAAAAATGATCTTCAGAAATATCATAAATTAACATATAAGGACAGTTAGGATCCTGCTCTCGAGGTTCTTCAATTTGTTTTTCTAAGCACTTTAATCTTCTCTGTTTTCTTTTTTGCCTTTGATTTTTCTTTTTCATTTTTACCATTATTTTTATAGAAATAAATTTTATAAACCTTTTTTATACTAATAAAATTATCTATTTAATCCAACTCTTTTTTCATATGGAACACTCAATAACTCAAAAAGTCTGCATTTCTTACCATTAGAACATTCAATACCTCTGCAAGTATCATTAGAATATTTGCATGAAAAATCTTGTTTTTCAGCAATTCTACCTGGACTATATGCCCCATTAACAAATACATGAGCAGAATGTTCTCCAAAATTACATAAATATTGACTTGTCATAAACAAGACCACAATTATATGTTTATAAACCTTTCACCAGCATGATAATAGGTTATTTTATACCCTAATAATGCTTAAAAACCTCTATAAAATCTACTTTAATGGTAAAAATTGCAAAGGTAATATTTATTACATTTTTAATTATAGCATTTGTTAGCCTATCAAGTGCAGCAACAATAAAATTATTATGTATAAATGAAGGTGATAAAGTGCTATTTTCTAAGTGCAATGCTTTAATGGCAGATAGAACATGCACAACAAGCCAGGGATGCAGATATTGCGTAAGTGAGATACGTTCAGGAGTTTATTGTCCAGTAAATTTAAATGAATGTAATGGTCAAGGATTTACATGCCAGCAAGATTCAAATTCCAATCTTCCAGTAGACAATAGCCAAAATACAGACACCAACACTAATTCAAACTCAAATTCTAATAGCAATAGCAATACTAATGAAAACACACAAGAATCTAATCAAAATTCGCCCTTAACAGTGAATATCAATTCCAAACAGGCAATACAAAATAATTCAAATAATGAAAACGATGTTCAAATAACCGGCGCAGTTTCAGAAGATAATATATCTGTAAAAAAGAGTTCAATTGTTCAGATTTTAACAATTTCATTTATTATTGAAACAGTGCTTATTATATTTCTTTTAAGAAAAATCAATAGAAGCAAAGGGGAATTCCAGATTTAACACATAAAATAAGACAAATAGCTTTTTATATAGACATAAGTACTAACTATAATGGCAGAAATAAAATTTGCAACACTGTGGATATCTCTTATACTAATTATAATATTTGGGATAGAAACTATTTATCCAGCAGTTGAAAGCTCCTTTTTATTAGATCAATCAGCAGTTTTTCAGCCATGGAGATTTATCACTTCAATTTTCCTACATGCTTCATTAATTCATCTAATTTCAAATCTTTTTGCCTTAATCATATTTGGCCTTATTTTAGAAACCACTATTGGAACTAGAAGATTTTTACTTGTCTTTTTTATAACTGGAATTCTTGCAAACATTGTTTCATTTTTCTTTTATCCAAGCTCATTAGGTGCTTCAGGGGCAATAATGGGAATTATAGGAACATTAACAATTATACGTCCCACAATGGGAATCTTCGCATTTGGAATGATAATTCCAATGTTCATAGCTGCAATTATCTGGGTAATAATTGATGCAATAGGAGTATTTATGCCAGATAACATCGGCCACTATGCCCATTTATCCGGAATATTTTTCGGGATTATATTTGGATTTTTATTCAAACAATTTCATGAAACCAGAAGAAAACGTCACGTAATTGAAATCCCAGAGCATATCTTAAGGCGCTGGGAAGCAATCTATATGGGCGGAGAATAATCAGACAAAGATATAGTATACTTTAAAAATTTTATTTTTCCAACTTTACAGTATAAGGAAAATCATTAAAAGGCTCACACATAAAATTAATTCTATCTCTTTCAATCTTACTTAAAGTATTCTCTCTTATTCTAGGATCATTAGAATAAAAATCTAAATCCATAGCAGTAACATATTCTCTTATCAATTTAGAAGCTTCTTGATTATTTACATCTAGCAATCCCCTTAAGTCTTGTGCAATTTTCGGATCAAATCCACTATAATCTAAAAATTCTTTCAAATCAAATGTTGCATCAAGTTCTTGATCTGAATTTATTCTACTGCCCCTTTGATTTGACTTTATTGCTTGAATCCTTCTTTGATGAAGTCTTATATTCTCTAAAAAGAAATAAAGTTGATTTCCAAAATCTCTAAGTTTATGATTTCTAGTCATCTTAAATTAAAAATCAAATTTAATTGATTTATAATAAAAATTAATATTGCCTTGCTTTATAAAAATATCTGAAGTCAGCTTCCCCATCCAGAATTAGACTTTTGATTAATTTGAATAAGTTCACTTAATATTTTAAGCTCATCTGAAGACAATAAATCCCTATTATCCTTAAACTTTTTGAATTGTTTTTCAGATATATTTGAATATAGATATCTTTTTTCTTTTAAATGTCGATCAAATGCAATTCCTGAAATAGAGATCGCAACTTCCATTCCCTGTGAAGCTTCCTGAACCGACTTATTTTCTGCCTGAATTCCCTTAATTCTACCAATAACTTCCCCATTATTATCAATTAATTCCATATTGGGAATTATATTTCCAGCAATAATTCTAACACCAAAGATTACTGGATTGCTATTGCGAAAGACATGCTGAGGCAGTATCTCAAGTTTAGAAATTTTTGCAAGCCCCATCAACCTTTCTCTTTCAATTTCTTTTATTTTTTCTTCTCTAAACTTATGTATATTTTCAATTAATTTATAAATTACTTCATCTGTAATTATTTTAACACCTGATGTTGAGTTCATTTCACTCGCTTCTTCATCTAATTTAACATTAAATCCTAAAATAACTGCATCAACCGGATCAATTTCAAGATTTGCTTTTGCAGAAAGAATATCATTTTTATTAATCTGACCAATTCCTGCTTTTACAATCTTAATATTTGACTGTTTAAGAAGAACAATCATTGCTTCTAAACTTCCGAGAGAATCTGCCTTGATTATAATTCCTTTTTTATCAGTTTCGATACTCTTTCCAATTTCTTGATTAAACTCTTTTTTTACAGTATCTGGATTAGTATAGGTTGTAAAAGGCATGCCTGGAAGAATATCAATCTTATCTGTTAACTGTATTCTTATTCCAGAAGCAGCAGAAACTTCAGATTTATGAACAAACTTAGATGAAACTGGCTGAATTTCATGTATTGCTTTAACTTTTGTAAATATTGGTTCTCCAAAACTTGCAATTGCAATTTTATCATTTTCTTTTAATATGCCATCGTATAAAATTGATTCTATATAACTTATTGCTTTCTCTTTTTTAATTTCAAGTATAACTCCCTTTGCTATATCTCCAAGTTCTAATTTATTCTTTAAAAATTTTTGAGATAAACCGCAAAGTACCATAAGGATTTCAGGAATTCCTTCTTTGGTTTTTGCAGAACAAGGAACCAAAGCTAAATCTTTTGTAAAATCAGAAATATTATAATAAATTTCACCATTAAAACCATAGGAATTCAAAGCACCAACAAGAGTATAAAATTTTTCATCAAATTCTTCTTTAACATGTGCAGGTTGTAATGTAATATTTTTCTTAAGATCATCAGACTTTCTTGTCCAGCCATGAATCTTATCAACTTTGTTTAATGCAACAATAAATGGGGTTTTATTCGCTTTCATTATTTGTATAACTTCAGCAGTCTGTGGTTTTATCCCCTCATTAATATCAATAACAAGTATAGCAATATCTGCAAGGCTTCCTCCTCTTTTTCTTAAATTATTAAATGCCGCATGGCCAGGAGTATCAATAAATAAAAATCCCGGGATTTCAACTTTAATACCATAATCATCAATCAATTTACAACTACTTTTCAAATTTTCAACTGTAAATGAAGTAAACGAAATCTTCTGAGTTATAGCACCAGCTTCTTCATCTGCAACAGAAGTTCCTCTAATAGAATCAAGCAGACTTGTCTTTCCATGGTCAACATGACCTGCAACTGTAATAATTGGTTGTCGTATTTTCATATTTTTTATAATCAATCGCAGTTTTTAAACTTTATATGTCAAGAGTAATTTTCTCGATATTTGACATGCAAACTAAAGGTATAAATACCTTACAGATAATATAAATGCAATATAAATAAGTCTATATTAACAAAAAATGGAACAAAAAAACAATGAAAATGGAGAAATAAGCAAAGAAAAGCTGATCGAGGAAATTGAAGTCTTAAAGACAAGAATCAAAAATACAGAATATGACCTTACTCACATGTTTAAGAATAACTCTTTTTTAGAGCAAAAGCTATCAATTTCAAAACAAACACTTGAAGAAAAGATGAAGATTCTTTCAGATATTAAACCTGAAAAAAGCAAAGACAAAGAATTAAAGAAAATAGAAGAAGAAATTATAGAAAAAGATAAAAACCAAATTTCTTCAGACCAGGAAGAAATTATTGAAGAAGAAATTAATGAAGAGATTGAAAAATAAGCCTTATTATAATATTATTTTTATCACAAAAACAATTAAATATCTCTAAAACTTATTCTTAATATGTTTAAACTTTCCCCATCATCAATATCTTTAATGGAAGAATGCCCCAGATGCTTTTGGTTAGACAAGCATGAAATTTGGAAGAGACCAATGAGTATTTTTCCCAGCCTTCCAAGTGGAATGGATTCAATATTAAAAATTCATTTTGATAAATTCAGGGATAAAAAAGAACTCCCGCCAGAATTATGCAATAAAGGAGAATGTAATAAAATGAAATTATTTGATGATATTCAACTTCTAAATGAATGGAGAGACAATAGGCAGGGAATAAAATGGCAGGATGAAGAAGGTAATATACTAATGGGGGCTGTAGACAATATTTTAGAAAAAAATGGAAAGTTAATTGTTCTTGATTATAAAACGCGTGGGTTTCCGCTAAAAGAAGACACACACAAATACTATCAGAATCAAATGGACATTTACACATTTCTCCTCCAAAAAAATAAATTAGAAACAGAAGACTACGCCCTTCTTCTTTTTTATATTCCAAAAGAAGTTGCAAAAACTGGAGAAATAATTTTTGATACAAGTTTAATTAAACTAAAAGTAGATGTAAAAAATGCAGATTATTTATTTAAAAAAGCAATTAAAGTTCTAAATTCAGACTGCCCAGAGGACTTTTGTGAATGGTGTGAATTAGTTGATATTGATATGTCGTAATTTATAACTATGCAATAGTAACAAACAAAAGATTTATAAAGGCTTAAAATTTAAAGAAAACATGACAATTTGTACAAGAGATTATAACTCAAAAAGCAAAATTGGTGCTTTTGAATATGTGCTAGGTCAAAGAGCTAAAGCCATAAAAGAAATTTGGACAATGGCTCTTTACGGTGGAGAAAGTGGTCTTTGCAGAGCACCAAATGAATGTGAATTAAAAGCACTTGAAGTTGGAGCATCTTATTTTCTTACATTTATTGATTTAGTATATAAAACCGAAACTGAAACTAGTGAAGGCATTACATTAACAGGAATTGATCCGGAAACAATGGTTAGTGCCCCACCTTTACTAAAATCAAAGTTAAAAACATATCTTGGACATTTAGAAAGGATATCTAATGATCATAAAATTAGGGTTCCATCAGACAAAATTACAAGCATTAGAGGAAGATTTAATTTAGGTTCTGATTAATAAACACAAAACTTCTGCAAACTCTCATAGATTAATCATTAATTAATTTTATAAACCTTATTTAACCATTATAATATAGTTTTATAACTTTTAGAGATTACTTCTTCTATATTTATGACCTCAATAACAAAAGCCCACAGGTATGAAAGTGCAGCCATAGTAAAAACTTTTTTACAATTAAGCGTAAGATGGAGGTTCTAAAGCAATTAAAATGACTAATTTAAATATTTTAAAAAATAAAAATACTGAAGAACAGATAAAATCAGTATTACATCCAATAGTATTCAAATGGTTTAAAGATAAATTTGGATCATTTTCAGAGTCACAAAAATATTGCATATTACCAATTCATAAAAGAGAAAATATTTTATTATCTTCTCCAACTGGAAGTGGAAAAACCCTCTCTGCATTTATGTCCATCTTAAGTTACCTCATAACTCTTTCTGAAAAAGGAGAATTAGACAATAGAACATATGCTATTTATGTTTCTCCACTTAAGGCATTATCAAACGACATAGAGGTTAATTTAAAAATACCTTTAGCTGAAATGGAAAAAATTGCGGAAAAAGAATTTGGAATTAGGATTGGTCTAAGAACTGGAGATACATCAATTGCAGAAAGGACAAAGATGGCTAAAAAAGCACCGCATATTCTTATAACCACTCCAGAATCTCTTGCAATAATAATGACAAGTAAAAAAGTAGTTGAACATTTAAGAGCAGTTGAATTCTGTGTTATTGATGAAATTCACGCATTAGATAATAAAAGAGGAGCTTATCTCAGCATTAGTTTAGAGAGATTAAATGAAATAAGCAGTTCCTGGCCTGTTAAAATCGGCCTAAGTGCAACAATATCCCCTTTAGAAGAAGTTGCAAAATATCTTGTAGGCATTGATAAATTCAGGGAAGTTGAAATAGCAGAAATTCCATTAGAAAAAAAAGTTGATATAAAAATTTTAAGTCCAGTTAGTAACCTGATTGAAGATGGAAATATAACTCAAGGCACATATCATCTTTTAAATGATCTTATAAAACAACATAAAACAACATTAATCTTTACAAACACTCGTTCAGCAACCGAACGGGTTGTTAATCATCTTAAAGATAAATTTCCCACAGAATATGGGGAAGATAATATTGCAGCCCATCACTCTTCCTTAAGTAAAACTTATAGATTTGATATTGAAGAACGACTCAGAAAAGGGGAACTAAAAGTAGTTGTCTCTTCAACAAGTTTAGAATTAGGAATTGATATTGGATATTTAGATTTAGTAATAATGCTTGGCTCTCCAAAAGCTTCTTCAAGAGCCCTCCAAAGACTTGGGAGAGCAGGTCATAAACTTCACGATACTGCAAAAGGCCGGTTTATCATTACAGATCGAGACGATCTAGTTGAATGTTCAATAATTCAAAAAGAAATGATTGAAAAGAAAATTGATAAAATAAAATTCCCAAAAAACTGTCTTGATGTTCTGGCTCAGCAAATATTTGGCATGGCCATTTATAAAATTTGGGACATTGACGAATTATTCACAATAATAAAAAAAAGTTATTGTTATTCTGAACTTACAAAAAACGACTTTTATGACATAATAAGCTATTTGGCAGGAGAATATGATTTAGAAAAAAACAATATCTATGCAAAAATTTGGTATGATAAAGAAACAAAAAAAATTGGTAAAAGAGGAAAACTTGCAAGAGTAATTTATCTTACAAACATAGGCACAATACCTGAAGAGTCATATGTATCTGTAGTACTGCCAAAAGAAGGGCATAGAATAGGTCAGATAGATGAAGGTTTTCTTGAAAGAATGAAAAAGGGAGATGTTTTTGTTCTCGGAGGACAAAAATATATTTATATGTACACTAAAGGAATGAATTTATATGTTCAACCTGCACTTCATAGAAATCCAACAATCCCCTCATGGTTTTCAGAAATCCTGCCATTAAGTTTTGATTCAGCTCTGGAAATAAATAAGTTCAGAACTCTAATGAAAGAATATTTACAGAATTCAAATAAAAAGCAAACAATTGAATTTATAAGAGAATACTTGTATGTAGATGAAAACATAGCAGATTCAATTTACAATTATTTTATTGAACAGCATAAATTTCTTGAAATACCAACTCAAAAACTCATTATTGTTGAAAAATATAAAGGAGAAAAAAACTATCTTCTTGTCCACAGCATGTATGGTCGTCGTGTTAATGATGCATTATCCAGAGCTATAGGTTATTTAATGGGCGAAGCAGGAGGAAGAGACATTGAAATAGGCGTTAGTGATACAGGAATTTATTTTGCAGGCGAAAAATTACAATTTGAAAAAGCAATTTCCTACTTAAATCAAGATAATCTTTATGATGTTTTAAGCAAAGCAATTGAAAAAACAGATATTTTAACAAGAAGATTCAGACATTGTGCAACAAGAGCATTAATGATTTTAAGAAGTTATAAAGGACAAAATAAAACAGTTGGAAAACAACAGATGAAATCGCATTTTCTTTTAGCTGCAGTTAAAAAAGTATCAAAAAATTTTCCAATATTAAAGGAAGCAAAGCGTGAAGTTATGGAAGACTTAATGGATATTGATAATGCAAAAAAAATTGTAGGTATGATTAAAGATAATCTAATTGAAATTAAAATAGTTGAGACACACCTTCCAAGCCCATTTGCTCTTAATCTTATAATGCAGGGCCATACAGACCTTATAAAAATAGAAGACAAACAAGCATTCTTAAAAAGAATGCATGAGCTCCATGTCAAGATAATTGAAGGCGAGGAATAGAATGAAAGTAAAAGGATTTAAAAGTTAAAATTAATACTACTTTTTATGGAAATTGTATTAATTATGCCTAGAGCAAAGTTATATCAAAAGGGCAGAGGATTTAGAAAAAATCTTAGATATGCTCCATTAACTTTAACAACTTTGGCAGGGTTAGTTCCAAAAGAATTAAAGGCAGAGATTAGGGTTATTGATGAAGGAGTCGAACTTGTAGATTATTCTACTATTAAGACAGATTTAGTAGGGATAACTTGTATAACTGGAACCTCATTAAGAGCTTATGAGATAGCAGATTTTTTTAGATCTAAAGGAATTACTGTAGTTTTAGGCGGGCCTCATCCAACATTAATGCCAAAAGAAGCTATCAAACATGCGGATTCTGTAGCAATAGGCATTGCAAATAGAATATGGCCACAGATGTTAATAGATTTTAAGAATAATAAACTTAAGAGATTCTACAAGGATGAATGTATTAATCTTCAGGGATTGCCCTTACCCAAAAGAGATTTATTAAAAAAAAGAGGTTATATTTCTATAAATACTGTTCAAGCAGTTTATGGATGTCCTAATAAATGTGAATTTTGTGTAACTCAAATTATCGGTAGAGGTTATCATCACAGACCTATTCCTGAAGTTATTAATGAAATAAAAAAATTAAAATCAAAATTAATATTTTTTCTTGACCCTAGTCCAATGGAAAACAAGGAATACGCAAAAGAATTATACCGGCAGATGATTCCATTAAAGAAAAAATGGATGGGGCTTTCAACAACTAGGATCCATGATGATGAAGAATTATTTGATTTGATTGCTAAAAGTGGTTGTGTAGGTCTTTTAATTGGATTTGAATCTGTATCACAGAAAAGCTTAACAAAAATGAATAAGAATTTTAATACAGCAGAAAAATACAAAGATTTCATTAAAAAATTACATAAAAAAGGAATAGCAGTTCAAGCATGTTTTGTATTTGGTTCTGATGAAGAAGATAAAACTATATTCAAAGATACTGTAGATTTTATAATAGAAACAGGTTTGGATTTACCTAGATTTACTGTTTCAACTCCATTTCCAGGAACTCTTTTATATCAAAGATTAAAAAATGAAAATAGAATATTGACTGAAGACTGGTCAAAATATAATGCGCAAAACGTTGTATTCAAACCAAAGAACATGACTGCTAAAGAACTTCAAGACGGTTTAGAATGGGCATGGAAAGAGACATATAAAACAAAGAACATTATAAAAAGATTAGCTAAATCAAAAACGCGATTATGGGTAACTATAATTTCAAATATAGGATATAAAATGTATGCTCATGATTTACATAAATATAAATAAATATAAATAAATTCTTATAAACTAAAAAAGAAATACCCACCATGAATTATCCACAATTAAATATTGCTTTAAGAGATTCTTGTGAAAGAGAAAGTAGAGAATTTTATGATGCTATACAAAATGTTGAAAGAACTCAAGAAGAAAAACTTTTAACTATCGTTAGAAATAATGAATCAACTCTTTTTGGAAGAAGGTTTAAATTTGAGAGAATAAGTAGTGTTGAGGATTTTAGATCAGTTGTTCCTATAACTACTTATGAAGATTATGAAGATTATGTCACACAAATAGCAGATGGAAAAGAGAATGTTTTAACAAGAGATAAAGTTTTAATGCTAGAGCCTACAAGTGGATCTACCTCTCCTTCAAAATTTATTCCATATACTGGTTCTTTAAAGAGAGAATTTCAACAAGGAATATTTCCTTGGCTTTATGATCTTTTGACTAATAGACCTAGTGTAACTAAAGGTAGTTTTTATTGGTCAATTACTCCTGTAACACACAAGCAAGAAAGAACATTTGGGGGAATACCGATTGGATTTGGAGATGATGGAGCTTATTTTACAGAACAACAACAAAGATTAATTGCACAATTAAGTGCAGTTCCATTTGATGTGGCCAAAATACAAGACATTGATGAATTTAGAAAACAAACTCTATCTTATCTTGTTAAAAATAAAGATTTATCTTTTATTTCTGTTTGGAATCCTACTTTCTTGTCTTTGTTATTAAGACCTATTGATAAACCCGAAAGTCTATGGCCAAATCTTTCTTTAATAAGTGCCTGGGCTGATGGAAATTCTTCTTTTTATGTAGATGAATTAAGAAGATTATTTCCTAATACAGAAATTCAGGGAAAAGGACTTATTGCTACAGAAGGTTTTGTATCTTTTCCTTTAGTTGATCATGCTGGTTCTGCTCTGTCTGTAAATTCCCATTTTTTTGAATTTAGAGATTTAGATAATAAGGATAATGTTCGATTGGCTCATGAATTAGAAACTGGAAAAGAATATGAAGTTGTTTTAACAACTGGTGGAGGGTTCTATCGTTATAATTTAGAAGATGTTGTAAGTGTTATGGGATTTAAAAATCAATGTCCTTTGATTAAATTTGTTGGAAGAAATAACAATATTTCAGATTTGTTTGGAGAAAAGTTAAACGAATATCATGTTTCAAGAGCTGTAAGTGATGCTATAGGGAGAACTTCCTTAAATCCTTCTTTTTTTATGGTTGCTCCGGAGAAGATAGGAGATGCACCTTCTTATGTTTTGTTTATTGAATCTGATGAACATTTTGATGCAAATTCTGTTGCTGAAGACTTAGATTCAAAACTGCAGGATAATTATCATTATAGATATTGTAGAAAATTAGGGCAATTGGAAAAACCAAAAATATTTTTAATAGATAAAAGTTCTGAAAAGAGTGCTTCAGATATTTATTTAGAAGAAAATCAGGCAAGAGGAAAAAAAATAGGGAATGTCAAACCAGCTACATTAAGTTCTCAATTTGGATGGTCCAGAAGATTTAAAGGGCAATATTTAACATAAACTTTATTTCAAAATGAACTTGCGTTAGATTTATAAAGTTTAAATTTATATATAAATTATAAAAAGAGTGAAAAATGAAAACTGAAAAAACATTAACCATCCTATTATGGTTTGTTGCAGCCTACCATATAATTCTTGGATTATTGGGAATTTTTGCTAAAGAAACAGCAGTTTTTATTGCGAATAATTTTTTTAATTTTAATTTAACATTAACAAATGAATTGCTTTGGGTAATTAACCCCTTTGCTACATATTTATTATTCTTCGGAGTTTTCATGGCCGTTGCTGCAATGGATCCAAAAAAATATAAAAATATAATTTATGCAGGAATTGGTTTATTTGCAGTAAGAGTTATCCAAAGAATTATATTTGTTGTATCTGCTCCAGAGGGATTGATTAGTAATGTTGATCCTATTAGGAATATTATTGCAATAGTTGTTGTGGCAGTTATAGGTTTAGCTATGTTTTTTCTTACTAAAAAACTAAAATAAGATGTTAATTATTGACATTTCAACTTTAATTTATTTATCAATTTTTTCTATATACCATATTATACAAGGCATTATATCTGTATTCTTTTCTGAAAAGGCGATTAAGTTTAATGAAAAACTTTACGGTTATAAACCAAAGGAAACAAAACAATTAATTATGAATTTAAAACCCTGGGGAAGTCTTGCTTTAGCTGTAGGTGTTATTGGTTTAATAGTAACATTAGATATTAATAAATATTTTATATTCCTTTTAGCATTTGCATTTCTTTTAGGGTTAAGAATTGGATATAGAATTATTTTTAGAAAAAATATTTATGATTATTGGCAAGTTAGTTTATGGCAAAATTGGAGAACAATTTTAATTCAAATTATAGGTATAATTCTCTTTTCTTTATTTGTTATTAACAGGTTGTAACTCTGTAATAAGAATCTTTATAATAGGGTTTTAGATGATTTTAGTAGAACTACAAGATGAAATTAAAACATATGCCCTTAATGATGCCATGGAAAGGCAGAGAAATCCCCCATGGAGCAATAGAAGTGAATCAAAAATGTAATTTATCATGTGATGGATGCTATAAAAATAAGATAAATTTTGAAAAATCTATTGAAAAGATAAAGGAAGAAATAGACTTAATGAACTCTATGAGAAACCTTGGGAGTATGACCTTAACAGGTGGAGAACCCACTTTATTTGAACAACTACCTGAACTTATTCGGTATATTTCTTTAAAGGGTATACGTCCTCTTGTTTTAACAAATGGGACAAATCTAGATAATTCTCTTTTAAAAAAATATAAACAAGAAGGACTGGCTAGAATTAGTATTCATATCGACAAACACCAGAATTTGCGACCAGATCAAGATAAGAAAGTGAATTCTGAAAAAGAACTTAATCCATTAAGAGAAAATTACTTAGACTTATGCGAAAAAAATGGTATTGCAACATCTTTACAGGCAACAATTTACAAAGACAGCTTAAATGAAATTTTTGATATAATCAATTTTAGTCAAAAAAGATCGCAAAATCATATTGGTATTTTTTTTACATTATATTCTCCTGATGTAAATTTTAATATGAAAACAAAAAACAAGATGAAAAATCTTGAAATATCTAATGAAGAAGTAATTAGATTAATGTTCAAAAGAGAAAAAGCTTTACCCACAATGTATATATCCTCTAATCTAAATAAAAACTCATTTAGATGGATTTTTTATATGAACTTTGCATCATTAGATGAAAATAGAAATGTATCAAAATTATATTTTCATCCAAGATATAAAAAGTTGCTATCATTTCTTATTAAATTTCAAAAAAGAATGAAGGGTAGATATAGCTTTGATGATCCTCGTTCAAAAATACAAAATTATATGTTCTTGCTACTTTATTCTATTTACTCTTTTCCAAGAAGAGATTTTATTAATTCTTTTAAGTTCCTGTTAAAAAGTTTAATCAATAACAATATTAAAACATTTACTACTATTTTTCAAGAAGGACCAAAGAGAATTAGGGAAAAAGAGTTTGAGATTTGTAGAAATTGTCCAGATGTAACTGTTAGAAATAAAAAAATAATTCCAATTTGTATAGCAGATTTTATTGAACCAATAAAAAATGAAAGTAACATTAATTAGTCCAGCAGTAGGAAAAGTTCAAGGAACAAAATATGTAAAATCATGGAGTATGTATCCTTTAAACTTAGCAGTTCTAGCAGGACTTACACCGAAAGACGTTGAATTAAAATATTATGATGACAGGTTTGAAGAAATTCCTTATGATGAGCCAACAGATTTAGTAGCTTTACCTGTTGAAACTTACACAGCAAAAAGGTCTTATTCTATTGCATCTGAATTTAGAAGAAGAAATGTTCCAGTAGTTTTAGGGGGAATTCATACTACATTAGTTCCTGATGAAGCAGTGAAATATGCCGATGTAATTGTATTGGGAGATTCTGAGTTACTATGGGGTAAAATTTTAGAAGATGCTAAGAAAAAATCTTTAAAGAAAACATATTTTCATAAGGCTAATGAAAGGATTCTAGAAACAATTAAACCAGATAGGAGTATCTTTGAAGGAAGGAAGTTTTTACCAATAGATTTAATAGAAACAGGAAGGGGGTGTTATTTTAATTGCGATTTTTGTGCGGTTACAGCTGTCCATCAAAGAACTTATAGAACAAAATCCGTGGAAGATATTGTAAAGGAAGTTCAATCAGTTAAAAGTAAAAATATTTATTTTGTCGACGATAATTTTGTTGCTAATTTTGAAAGAACTAAAGATTTATGTGATGAACTCAGTCCATTAAAAATAAGATGGACAAGTCAAGGTAGTGTAAATATGGCAGACGATAAAGAATTATTATCAAAATTAGAGAAAAGTGGCTGTTTTAATATGCTTATAGGTTTTGAATCATTAAATCCAAAAGCTTTAGAATTAATGGGAAAAAGTTGGGCTTCTTCAAAAAGAGATTATTCAGAAGCAATGAAAAAGATTAGAGATCATGGAATCACTGTATATGCTACATTTGTTTTTGGTTATGATACCGATACAAAAGATGATTTTAAAAGAACATTAGATTTTGCAATAGAACAAAAATTTGCTATTACTGCATTTAATCATCTTGTCCCTTTCCCGGGAACACCTTTATATACAAGATTAGAAAATCAGGGTAGACTTTTATATCCAAATTGGTGGTTAAGGGCTAATGGGAAATTTGGAGAAGTAGTTTATCAACCCGCAAATATGACTCCTGATGAACTCGCAGAAGGATGTTTTAATTGTAGAGAAGAATTTTACAAATATAGTTCTATCATTAGGAGACTTACTGATTTTAAAGCAAATTCTAAAAATTTAACAAGTGCTGGATTTTTTGCATGGGTAAATCTTTTTTCAAGAGGTGAGGCGAAAAAAAGACAAGGATGGCCAATAGGATAAATAACTATGAAAGATTACAAAATTGAATTAGCCTCAAGAGATGATGATGAACATATTAGAGAATGTTTAAGGAAAAATGCTATGTCTGGAGAGATATCTATTACATTTGAAACAGAACCAAGTTATTTTGATGCTCTTTCAGTTCAAGGAAAAGAAAATAAGGTAATAATTGGAAAAACAAATGATGGAAAAATGATGGGGTTTGGGTCAATAACAGTTAAACCAGTTCATATTAATGGGGATATTTTTAATATAGGTTATCTCAGCGGGCTAAGAGTAAATAAAGAATTTAGAAGAAATATTTTTTTATTAAAAGGTTATCAACTTTTTCGAGATATTGATCCATCTCTAAATGTTCCTTTTTATTTAACAACTATTATTGAAGATAATCTTGAAGCTAGAAAAATTTTAGAAAGTGGAAGAGCAGGAATGCCACAATATAATTTTTTGGGGACATTATCAACTTTTTTAGTAAAACCAAGAGAGAGGAGTTCTAAAATAAATATTAATATTGTTCGAGGTAATGAAGTTTCTTTAGAAGGTATAGTAAAGTTCATGAATCAAGAGGGTTCAAAAAAACAATTCTATCCTTACATTGAAGAAAAAGATTTTGGTTCAGATTATTTAAGAGATTTAAGTCAAGAAGATTTTTATGTTGCTCTGAATGAAAAGGAGATTATTGGACTTGCAGCTAAATGGGATCAAGAATCTTTTAAACAGACAAGGATAGTGGGTTATAATAAAACAATGAGATTTGCTCGCCCATTTATTAATTTAGCTTCAAGATTTACAAATGTTCCGCGACTTCCTTCTGAGAGAGAATTACTTCATTACTTTTATGTTTCTTTTCCAACAACAAAAGACAATAATCCCGAAATAATGGAATCATTATTATCTAAGATTACCTCTGATCCAGAAAATAGACATTATGATTATTTTACAATTGGAACAATGGAAAACGATTCTCTAAATCAAGTTATAAGAACATTTAATCCTAGAGAATATAGATCAAAATTATATTTAGTTTCATTTGATAAAAATCCTGAAGACTTAAGATTTTTAAATGAAAGGGTTCCTTATTTGGAATTAGGGAGCTTATAAAATGTTTAATTCACGACTAACTGGAAAAGTTGTATCTGTTCATGATTTATCTAGTTCAGAGAAAGATAGAATGTATTCTTTAATGTCTGAAAATTATGATGGTGTAAAAAGAGAACTCTTTGAAAAAGATTTATCAGAAAAAGAGGATGTTATTTTATTAAGAAATAATCAAAATCAACAAATACAAGGATTTTCAACATTAATGATTCTAGAAGAATTAATAAGGGGGACTACAACACGAGCACTTTTTTCAGGAGATACTATTATTAATAAAGAATATTGGGGAGATACTCAATTAGAACATCATTGGGGAAGATATGCTTTTTCATTAATTGATAAAAATCCAGAAGTTCCATTATTCTGGTTCTTAATGTCAAAAGGATATAAAACTTATAAATTTTTACCAGTTTTCTTTAATGAATTTTATCCAAGATATGACAAACCAACACCAGCTCATGAACAAGAGGTTCTTGATACTTTTGCAAAAAAGAAATTTCCATTAAATTATAATCCCAATACAGGATTAGCCTTATTTGAAGGGCAAAAAGATAGATTAAAACAAGGAATAGCAGATATTAATGAGAGAAGAATGAAAGATCCCCATGTAAGATACTTTCTTGAAAGAAATCCTCATTGGCAACAAGGAGACGAACTTTGTTGTATAATGCCCTTAAGAAAAGATAACTTTAACAGAATGGCTATAAAAGTTATTGGAAATAACCCTCTTTTTTAAAATATTTATAATCGATTAAAATAATCAAATATCTTTTATTTTCCATCCAAGAAACCAATACTATGTAAATACTCTGCAACATGAACAATTCCTTTTGCAGCGCCTCTTTCAAGATTATTTGAAACTACTTGAAATTTAATTCCTTTTCCAAAAGCATCATTTTTATCAATTCGTCCAACAACTGCAGTCATCCCATTGTCTAAATTTGCATCAAAATAAGGCTGTGGAGCTCGATCAATTACAGTTATAAAATTTTTAGGGCTCGAAGGCAAAGCCCCATAAATCGCTCTTGCTTCGCAATTAAATTTCATATAAATATCATTTAATGCTTCAGGAGAACAATCTTTATCTGTTTCGACAAAGACTGTTTCAAAATGCCCTTCTAAAGTTGGAACCCTAACACAAAAGCAATCAATATCAAATTCTGCAGGATAAATTGATTTTTGATTACGATGTAGGGGGAGAAATTTCCCAAGTATCTTCTTTATTTCATGATTTACTTTGACTTCTTCTTTAGGAATATATCCAATTACATTTCCCTCAATTTGCATTTCAGGATTTTCAATAACCAAGTCCAATGATTTGGGCTCTGGTAATTCAGATGATTTTTGTCCTTTCCATTTTTGAATTAAAGGATAACCTCCTCCAGAAACCGCTTGATATGAACTCATAATAACTCTTTTAATACCTAATGAATGATATAGTGGTGCAAGAGACATTGCTAAACCAACAGTTGTGCAATTTGGTCCTGGTGCAATCCATCCATTCCATCCCCTTGCTTTTTGTTCATTTAAAATATTAACATGATCAGAATTAATTTCAGTAATTAAAATTGGAACATCATCTTCATACCTATATGCAGAAGTAGTGCTTATAACTGGAGTATGTTTCGCGCATTTTCCTTCTAGTTCTTTTGCAATTTCACTAGGCAATGCAGAACAAATTAAGTCTAAATTATGTCCTACATGATTATTATCTCCCACAATTAAGTTATTTACTCTATCAGTTACATAAGAAGTATCAAGATGACAGGCCTCATAAAAAGGTTTTCCTGCGCTTCTTTCAGCAGAAGCATACAACTCTTTTATTTCAAACCATGGATGATTTTGCAGTGATTTAATAAACTCTAATCCTGCAACACCTGTTGCTCCCAAAATTCCGACTTGAAGTTTTTTATTATTCATAAAATAAAACCATAATCCAACTTTATAAGTTATTATATTATGAAATATAACTATTTGATAAACAGAATCCAAACTCTAATACATTATCAAATAACAAATCTTTTAAACTTCTGTTATCGTCTATTTTTATGAAATTAGATAAAAAAGCTAAAAATCAGGATTATGAATTTATTGAAAAAGCATTGTTCCTTCCAGAAGAAAAAATCCTTGTAATTGGAGATATGCATTTAGGATATGAAACAATGCTTAGAGAACAGGGTTCATTTCTTCCAAGAACACAAATTGACCAGACTAAAAAAGATTTAAAGAGAATATTAGATATTTTAGCAGATAGAAATATTAAACTGAACAAGATAATTTTCCTTGGAGATATTAAACATTATTTTTCATTTCAGAAATTTGAGAAAAATATATTTCTTGATATTATTTTCTTCCTTGAAGATTACATAAATCGCGATAATATAGTCTTAATAAAAGGAAATCATGAGAAAATGTCAAATTTTGGAGGCAAGGAGTTTGTAGACTATTATATTCATAAAGATATTGCATTTATTCACGGGGATCAGGTTTTTCCAGAGACTTTTAGCACAAAAATAAAACGAATTATTATGGGTCACCTTCATCCAGCAATTACAATAATTGATGAACAAAGAATTCGCTCTGAAAAATATAAATGCTTCCTAATCGGAAATTTTAAATCAAAGCAGATTTTTATTCTTCCAAGTTTCTTCCCATTAATAGAGGGCACAAGTATAAATGAATTTCTATCACAAAATTCATGCATTATCCCTCCAAAAGACCTAAACAATTTTGAGGTATTTGCAATTGGAGATGAAAATCAGATATATCATTTTGGAAAGCTGAGATCTATAAAAAGGAAATATTAAATAGCCTATAATTTTTTACTTTTAGCAATAAAACTATTTACAGCTCTTTCAGCAATCACCAAAAACATAAACCAAAACAAACTCAAAGACATTCCTGCAACAATATCACTAAACCAATGAACCTGGAGTATTATTCTGCTGATTCCAACAGATATGAAGAAAACAGAAGTTAGAATTACAAATATATATCTCGGTAGTTTATCTTTAAAATCATCTTTAAAAGAATAAATAAGTAAACAAGCAAAGATTATCGCCATAACTGCATGCCCGCTAGGAAAGCTAAAACCTGTTTCTATTAAGTTTTGTGGTCTAGCACGATGAACAAGAAATTTTATTATTAGTTCAAATACTGAAGCTCCCACAATTGCTAATGTTGAAATTAAAGCATAACGCCACCTTTTTTTTAAAATTAATACTCCAAGAACCAATATAAAAAATAAAATAATTAGTATAGCATCTCCAAAAATTGTAATAAACATTGCAGCTTTATTTATCAAAGGAAAGTAAAGAGCAAAGTTAATTGAATTAAACCATTCATCAATTTTTAAAATAGACCCATTATAAATAACTCCTTCAAGCATTTTAGTAAAGAGATATAATGAAATAATACTTAAAATAGGAACTCCAATTGACAATCTGTGACTTTCTTTCTCTGACTTTTTAATATGAGGAGAGGTATATAAAAATAAACCAATAACAACAATTATCAAAAAAATAAGCCAGATTACCCAATGACTTAATACTGGTAGGATAATATTAACAAAATCATTTGTAGCTAACATATCCGGATAAAGTTAAAAGCATATTTAATTGTATTCTTTTTTGAAAATAAATAATAAATATTTTAGTATTATCCATCACTCATTCAAACCAAAGGACTCAGTAAAATCAGAAATTAATGCATATTTATTAAGGTAATTAATACCCTTATCAGTTATAACGTAAGTTTTACTATTAGATAATTTCTGTTCAATTATAAATTTCTTATCTATCAATTCTTTTAGATACTCTTCCATCATCTGATGTGAAAGATTTGACTTGTAAAGTATATGTGTCGGCTTTATTTTCCCATTTCTAGATCTAATGACCAATAAAATATCGCGTATAATTTCAAGTCTATTTCTTTTCTTGTTCATTTTATAAAATTCGAGATACTAACTATTTTTTATTATATGATAAAGCTGAACCAGCAGTATCAGATAAGCAATCAACTCTAAAAAGTGTCCTGCAACATAGTAAATATAGTTATTTGATGCAAATATGTACTGTATGTGGCTTATTGACAATAATATAAAGGATATTAGTACTAATAAAGTTTTTGGATTCCTTTTTCTTAGAAATTGTGTGAGGTAGTATAACATTATAAATATTAAGAATATTGAAGTAAAAATATAAAAGGCTGTAGCTTTATTGAGGCTCATAACAATGCCAGAAATAGTCAAGATTACTAACAATGAATAAGTCTTTATGTTATCTGTTTTAAAAGTTATATAAGCAATCGTCAATAAACCAAGAATAAAGAGAAAAATATGAGAATATACTCCCAAAGTACCAAGAAAGGCAATCTTCCCAAAATCAAGAACTTGAATCCCATCTTGTAGTTGATCAAGAAGAAATAAATTAATAAAAAACCAAATAACATATGAAGCAGAAACTAATGAAAATCCAATCCCAAATAGTTCTGATTCTTTTTGTTTTGCTAGACTATAAACCTTAAAAGAATAAATAGCAATAAGTGCAGTTGTCAAAGCAAAGATTGCTTCAAAAATCAGGCTGTACCAATAAAACCAATTTGGTGAGAAGTATAACGTAGCCATACCATTACATATAAATGATATTTTTAAGTCTTATGGAAGATGTTTCTTTAGCCAATTTATCTATTTCAATTTAATAACTAATTAATAAAGGCAATTCTTGAGTATTCTATCAAAAAAATGATAAAATATATTCCCACAAGAACACCCAACATCAAGCAAACACAGAAGAACCTTTTACGAGAACATTTCCACCATAAGCCCCCGCCAATAATATTCTCATAAAAATAAAAATAGAAGGCTTACAAGAAGACTCATTCTCAACACTCACACCCTCTTTTATCTTGTAAGCCTCTATTATTTTCAACTAATTCTACAATAAATATCAAAAAAATTATACACTCAAGCTTCATAAATTATAAATATCAGAAACCCCTTATTTTATTAGACAAAATGAAATTTTCAACATATAATATGCTTGGTGGAATGAAAGGGAACACTATTTTATCTAATTTATTGTCTAACTATTATCTTTTTATGGCCAAATTATCAAAGAATTTATTAGAAAGATCAAGAAATATTTCTAAGGTAATAAACTTGATAAAAGAATCGTCATCAGATATTGTTTGTATCAATGAAGTAATATATCCAATTCAAAAAGGCCCAATGATAAATTATCTAAAAAAACTTGGTTATAAATCAATTGTAGTTGATATATTACCAGACAACAACAAAAACATTAATTTATGTACAATTCTTGCCTCGAAATATAAAGCAAAAGAAATAAAATTAGAAATAACAAAAGATAAAAAATATTTTAGACAAGGAAACGCCTGTGTACTTTATCATCCTCAAAAAAACCTGGTGGTAATCGGAGTTCATCTTGCTTTATTAAAGAAATTTAGAAAGATCCAATTACATGAAATAACCAAGTTTGTAGAAATTCAAAGAGAATTAAACAGAGATGTAATAGTGATGGGAGACTTTAATGAAAGAATTTACAATCTTCAAAAAAATAAAGACTTCAAAGGACTTGAATTATTGACTAATAAGATTCCAACATTTCCAACATTCCCTATATTTAATAAATCATTGAAATGGCTTAAAAGAGATTATGATCACATTTTCTATTCAAAAGAAAATAGTATACTAAGCAGCCAAATTAAAGGAGGAGATTCTGACCATTTTATGCTGACTTTTGAGGTTATACCTAAAAAAGAGGTAATAATCGCTAAATAAAAGGCTGTTAATTAAAACAACAATAATTAAAAAGCCTGAAAATATGTAAAATTATGGACATTCCTAATAAAATATACAGATGTGAAAAATGCAGAGATACAGGCATTGTAAAAGAACTTAACGGAGATGTCCATACATGCTGGAAATGCCTCCAAGAAGGAAAATTAGGTCAGCATTCTGACAAGCTTCCAGGCCATAATGTCAAGATTTAATTCTGTGAAGATTAATTATTTTTAATAAATTTTGTATAAACAACTCAACTATTTTTATTTTATCTAACTCTTCATCTCAATTTTTATATTAACACTTCTCGGTATAGAAAGTCTCATAATTGAATGTAATACTTTATCATTAGAAGGCAAATCAATAACTCTCTTATGAATCCTCATTTCAAATCTGTCAAATGTAGCAGTTCCACTTCCATTAGGAGCTTTTCGTGTAGTCACTTTAAGCCTCTTAGTAGGTAAAGGTATAGGTCCTTTTATCAATACTCCTGCTTTGCTCGCAATATCCTTAATAGTATCTGATATTTCATTTAACTGACCAATATCAACACTGCTAAGTTTAATTCTTACAATTGCCATTTTACAATAAATAATATGGTTAAAGTTGATTTAAAAACCTTATTGTTACAAATCTTAACCATTATAATCAGCAGGGCAGCACACGCCGCGTGTGACTGCCCAACCGCTTCAGCCATGTGAAGCGGTAATTTTTCCAGTATTTCAAAACTTAAATACTTTCCTAGAAACTTGTAAAGAACAATCATCCCTCAAGATTTAATTAACTCTTTTAATAATTGATCATAGATGAATGGAATCCTAAAGTTTAAATATCTCCCAACAGTAATTGAACTATGCTAGATATAAACCTGATAAGAAAAAATCCTGAAGTGGTCAGAAAAAATCAAAAGAGAAGTGGCAAAGATAAAGATAAGGTTGATGAAATTTTAAAATTAGATAAAGAATGGAGAGAACTAAAAACTAATTTAGACTCACTAAGATCAAAGAGAAATCAGATTTCTGAAGAAATAAATAAAATAAAAAAACAAGGCAAAAACGCAGATAATTTAATTAAAGAAGCAAAAGAAATGCCAATTAAAATCAGAGAAGGTGAAGAAAGAGAAGAAAAATTAAGACAGGAAATAAATTCTATTTTAAAGGCAATGCCAAACATTATATCAAATAAAACTCCTGAAGGAAAAGATGCTTCTGAAAATGTTGAAATAAAAAAATGGGGAAAAATACCCAAATTTAACTTCACACCTAAAACTCATGTTGAACTCGCAGAAGCATTGAAAATTGCAGACTTTGAATCATCAGCAGAAACATCTGGAAACGGATTTTATTATATAAAAAATGAACTTGCAATACTAAATCAAGCTTTAATCAGATTTGCAATTGATCATATGAGAAGCAAAAAATTTGAATATATTGAAACTCCAATTATGATAAAAAAGGATATATTAACAACATCAGAAGGCAGTGAAGCTTTTTTAAATTCAATATATGAAGTAAAAGATACTGATCTAGCATTAATAGGGACAGCAGAACATTCACTAATGGCAATGCACAGAAATCATATTTTTCAAGAACATGAACTTCCAAAGAAATATTTTTCATATTCAATGTGTTTTAGAAAAGAAATTGGGTCGCATGGAATTAACGAAAAAGGCCTTTGGAGAACACATCAATTTAATAAAATAGAGCAATTCATATTTTGTCTACCAGAAGATTCTGAAAAATACTATCAAGAATTATTAAAAAACTCAGAAGATATTCTTAAGGCATTAGAATTGCCATATAGAGTTATAGAACTCTGCACAGGAGACTTAGCAAAATGGAAATACCGGAGTGCAGATTTGGAAGTTTGGAGGCCAACAACAAAAAGTTATGGAGAAGTAATGTCTCTTTCAAATATAACTGATTATCAAGCAAGAGACCATAACATCCGAGTAGTAAGAAAAGATAATGAAAGACAAGTAGTGCATACATTAAATGATACTGCTCTTGCAACTTCAAGGATTCTTGTAACAATTCTTGAAAACAATCAGCAAAAAGACGGCTCAATTTCAATTCCAAAAGTTCTTCAAAAATATACCGGCTTTAAAAAAATAGAGATGAAGAAAGATAAGGTAGAAGTTAAAAAGAAAGTAAAAGCAAAGAAGAAAAAGAAAAAATAAATTTTGAAAATATATTTATTTTAACGCTGTTTACTTAATAATTAAATTAGATTACTTTAGAGTAAAGAACTATTCCTCGTCTTTAACTTCCTGCAGTTCACCAACTTCTTCAGTTGAATCTGCAAGTTTTGCAATATCTCCAACTAAATCTCCTTGTTTAAGATTAATTATTCTTACTCCTTGTGTTGCACGACCCATTATTCTAAGATTTTTAACATTTGTTCTAATTACCATTCCTTTTTTAGTTGTTAAAACAAGATTATCTGAATCTTCAACAGCTATTGTTGATACAACCATTCCAGTCTTATCAGTGACTTTTAAATTAATAACTCCTTTTCCTCCACGGTTTATCAGCCTATAATCATCAATCTCACTTCTTTTACCATATCCTTTTTCAGTAACAGTTAATATTGTTTCTTTGCCTTTTTGTAAAGGAACAATTTCCATACTAACAACCTGATCTTTATCTTCAAGATTAATTCCCGTAACTCCATAACTTGACCTTCCCATATTTCTTACATCATCTGAATTAAATCTAATTGCCTGTCCTTCCTTTGTCATCAGCATAACTTCCTGCTTATCAAAAATTCTTTTTACATCCACAACACTGTCAGAATTATCTCCTGGAAGATTAATTATTCTTATTCCAGTATTTCTTGTCTTTGCAAACATATCCAGCCTTATTTTTTTAACCTGGCCTAATTGTGTAGTTATAAATAAATATCCTGTAAATTCTTTCACAGCCATTACACTTGAAATTGAATCATCTTTAATACTAAGCAAATTAATAATTGCCTGACCTTTTCCATATCTCTGTGTTTCAGGAACTTTATATGCTTTCAACCAAAACATTCTTCCTCTTTTTGTAAATAAAAGCAAAAAGTCATGAGTTGAACAAGGAATAATCTGTTTTACAAAATCATCTGATGCCAATTCAGTTCCAATCATACCCTTGCCTCCACGATTCTGTTCGTGATAAGATTTGTAAGGCATTCTTTTAAT
>Ga0172379_10001375_pt1 | contig 48754 bp, 38 predicted proteins | sample GrowelOW334metaG_FD_119756 | JGI IMG/M metagenome (GOLD analysis project Ga0172379, IMG submission 119756) | Groundwater microbial communities from an aquifer near a municipal landfill in Southern Ontario, Canada - Groundwater well OW334 metaG | ecosystem: Environmental > Aquatic > Deep... | reverse complement strand
CCCGTCGGCGTAAAAATGAATTGAAAGCGGCTGAGCGTAATCGCTTTGATCGCACGCCCAGCCGGCAAATTGATTGCAAGTCGCCATATCAAAAGATCCTTTAGGCGCGGGATTAACTTTGGCTAAGGTTACGGGAACTCTTATCAAATCCCGGTCCATCGTATTGATGCCGTTCGTCAAATCTCCGTTCATTCTCGTGAAATAAACATAAAAAGTATTATCGCTTTTTTCAAAATTTCTCGTCTGCGTATCCGCCCCGTTTTCAATAACTTCGGGATCAATCAACGAAACATAAGCTTCACCGCCGGGTTCGGCAGTTACTTTTGATATACGGATATTTTGCGGAACCGACCAATCCAAAAGATTGTCGGAAAGCGAATAAGCAATATAGCGGCTTTGGCCAGCGCCTCTCGTCAAAGCCCCGATATATTTGCCAAGATAGCTGTTCCATGTGACAGAATACAAACCGCCGACATTTTTTAAAGGCGTGCAAATCTGGCCGGCGGGATCAATGCTTTGACGGTAAGCATCTTTGCTTAAAACGCTAAAATCCGCGCCATTCCAAAACCGCCACTCGGTTTTTCCTCCTGATGACAATTCGCTGATTTCGCGGGCGCGCATGAGGCAGGATCCGCTCTTTTGCGGATTGGTCTGGCCATCATAAGAAGCGGGCCCCGTCGTATAAATAATTGAATAATAATATCCATCGTTTCCTTTGATAATATTGCTTGGCTGAAAATATCCCACAGGCCCCTTTGAGCTTCCATTATATTTGAAAATCGGTGCCGCTACTTCATTGTCCGGCGCGGTTGCGTGGCTGTAATTCCGACCGCTGTTCGTGGATATCGCCGATGTGATTGAATTATACCAGCAATCCACATACACTCCCGTCTTGCAAACTCCAGCTGTATTATATTTATATCCTTGGTATTCGTCATGAACCAAAGCATATATTTTTGCGCCATCAATCGTGTAGGGCGCGGCAATCCATTCGTGATCGTTGAACTGCGCAGGATCGGAATTGTAATGCGAATCCATTATTAAACCGCTGCAATCTTTTTTTACGATGCCCAAATTTTCACCAATAAAACGGCGATTTTCAAAATGGCTGGCAATAATTTGCACCTTGCCATTATTATCTTTAAACGCGTGCGCGGAAATATCCGGGATGTCGTTGTTGTTACATTTATCTTTTGACCAGTCAAAAACCATCTCCTCGCTCCCAAGGGTAACATTGATTTGCGGCACACAAACCCCATTGCTGCAACTTTCTCCGGCAACACACTTTGAATTAGTATCAACCCAGGCAGATCCTGCAGAATTGCAAACTTTGCACCCGATAACCGCGTTAGGAACGCAAACCGAAGCCGCCGCCGATTCATAAACGAACGCCGCAATACCTAATGCGCAAAAAATAAAAAAATGCCTAAAAATATTTTTGCTTCCCATCAAGAATTATTATTAATTTATTTTAACAAACCCGAGCATTACATAAAAGCCGGGGCGCCCCGGCTTTTTGATTTTTAAAATTACAAATCGATTGGACCCGGAACCGGCTCGTCCGGCGACATGCATTTGCCATTATTGCATTCGCAAGTAGTAATTCCAATCCCGTCGCAAGCATATTTAGTTGACCAATCCGGATTTTGTTTCAGCCATGCTGCGTTCACGCACGCGTGACAAGTCGTACCATCGTCAACACAATCCGCTTTTGTATTGCAACTTTTATTCGCGATTGCTTGACCGCAATCCTGCTGGCAATTGACTTTGGTTTCGTAAACTGCGTCGCATTTGCCGTCGCCGCAAGTTGATGTTGCCGCGCATTTTTTTGCCACGCATTTGCATATTTTCCTCGCATCCACCACCGAAACGCAAGAATTATTTGCCGCGGCCCAATCCTCGTTCACGCACTCGCCGCAACCCGGATCAATACATTCGCTATCAACGGCGCAAGAATTATCAACGACAATTTTGCACATGCATTCCCCGTAAGATGCAAGACAATCGCTGGCAACGCCCTTAAACGGATCGGCATAGGAACCTTCGCTGGTTCCTATCGTATCAGCTTTTTTTTGGATGCATTTTCCGGACTCGTATCCCTGCTGTTTGCAACCGCTGTCGCATTTTAGCGATGACCCGCTTATTTTTTGGCAATCGTAACCGACAACGCAACTTTCCTCGGTTTTTGCCATAATTTCGCCGCCCGGACAAAATTCCGGCCCGGGAACAGCAACCGCCGGACACAACTCACCTTGATCGCCGGAAGGATTTCTCGATTCAATCGCTTCGGGCTCTGTTTTGATTTCCGAAGGCGGAATATTGGAAATCGTGTTTTCAATGTCGCCGCTGCCGCCGGAACCGCCATTGTTTTCAACCGCCGGCAATTGCTCATTTGGTGCTTTTTGCTTGCTTGTTTGTTGATAAAACCAAAAACTCCCGCCCGCAAGCACGATCGCAACCACCGCAACCAATATCATTGAAATCGCCCCCCTTTGCATATTTTGCATATTTTATTTTTTTAAATTTAATTTAATTATATCTGCAACCAAATTATTATTCAATCAGTACATTGATTTTCCCCATCGTCGCATTCCCCACATTTCCCGAACCGTATTTCAAACCATAAGGTGTTAAAATTTCACCGGCGTATTTTTCTTGGAACTGCTTGACCGCGGCCTTAGTAATCCCGCCAAAATCGCCAGTGGGCACCACGGCAAACCCCTGCGCTTTCAAGACCTCCTGCAAGCATTTCACCTCGGCATCGTTTTTCATTCCGTAACGAAGAACTTTGGTGATTTGAGTGCAGGAATATTTTTGGCTGATAGCTGTAACGCCGCCCATCGTTTTCAGCTGTTCCTGCAGTTTGGCGATCAGCGCCATAATCTCATTGATCTTGACAACGATCTCGGCCCGGGTCATCCGGGTAACCGGCTTGGTTGTAATCGGAGGATTGGTCGTTCCGCCACCACCACCCCCGCCACCCGAAGAAACACACTGGCCGCCGGCAGTGCAGATTTTCCCGCTGGCGCAAGCGCCGCAGTTGATTGTACCATCACAATCATCATCCCAATTTCCGCATTCGTAATTGCCTAAAGCCGCACAGGTTTTAGCCGCGCAAACCGGCGCCGCGCACACTCCCGCGCCCGAACAGGATTGGCCAGTGGGACAATTGGCAGTCGCGTCCCATTTGAGACAGCCGTTGGTGGTGGTGCAGGTTTTGTAGCCCGTGGTACCATCGCATTGTTTGGCGCCGCTGGTGCATTCATTAGTGCAATTTGTTGAACAAACTCCATTGCCGCAGGTTTTCCCCGTGCCGCAGGCAACCGCGGTTCCCCATTTCAAACAACCGCCGGATAAGGTACAGGTTTGTACGCCATTGCCATTGCACTGCTTGGCATTGGCAGTGGTGCAAGTAGCAACACAGGTTGCCGCGCAAATTCCGTTGCTGCAAAGTTTGTTGCTGGCGGCGCAATCAGTATTGTTGTTCCAGATTGATCCGCTGATACAAGCATTGTTGGAACATCCTTTGGCAATCGTTTGCCGCTGAGTCCAATTACCGCTACAGCGATAATTGTCGGTCAGCACATCACTGCCGCAATCTTGGGCCAGTCCTTCCTTGGCATTGCAGGAGTTGTACCAATATAACTTGCCACTATCGCATTTCTTGGAGGCATGAGTCGTACAATTGGATACGCATTTGCCGTTGGAACAGGTTTTGCCATTGGAACAGGTACCGCAATTAAGAGTCGTGCCACAGCCATTGCTCCAACTGCCGCATTGGTAATTACCCAGAGTAACGCAGGTTTTGGGAGCGCAAGCGGTTTGACAAACTCCCGCACTGCAAATCTTGCCCGCGCCGCAAGCCACTGCGGTTCCCCATTTAAGACAGCCATTAGCCAAAGTGCAAGTTTGCACGCCGTTGCCATTGCACTGCTTGACATTGGCAGTGGTGCAAGTGGGAGTGCAAGTAGTTGCGCAAATTCCCGCGCTCGAACAAGCTTGGCCGGTCGGGCAATTGGTCGTCGTTCCCCACTTCAAACAACCGTTCGTTAGCGCGCAGGTTTTAAAACCGGCAGTGCCACTGCATTGCTTGGCGCCGCTGTTGCATTCGTTGGTGCAATTAGTTTGGCAAATTCCATTGCTGCAATTTTTTCCCGTGCCGCAGGCAACCGCAGTTAACCACTTCAAACAACCGCCCGACACTGTGCAGGTTTGCACGTCGTTGCCATTGCACTGCTTGGCATTGGCAGTGGTGCAGGTAGCAACACAGGTTGCCGCACAAGTGCCATTTTGGCAACTGCCACCGAAGCATTCGGCATGGGCAGAGCATGATTGCCCGGATAATTTTGTTTTTGCTTCCTCTAATTCAACAAAATCCCAAAGCGTTATATCTCCCGGTGAAGCAACAGCGTCATCCAAAACAATAATTGCACTATTTGTCTTTGCCGAAGTCAAAAATTTTACAGTTATTCTCGTCCATGCGTTATTTTCCGCAGAATATGCGCCGCCCCAATATGAATTTATATTGCTGATGATTTCTATATCTTTGCTAATTTCAAGGTTATTATTACTCGCATCGGCAACCGTTACATTTCCCTTGGCTTTTGCGTAAGGCGCAATCTGATATTTTGCGTATACTTTCAAAATGTACGCGGCAGATGGTTTTACCGCGACCGTCTGCGATACCTTATTAGAGGTTGCTCCTCTTTGCATATAAAGGGCTTTTGGTGCAGTTGTGGAAGTTGTAGGCGTAAATATCGTCGGGCAAGGATGAGGAACGCGCGACTCGCCCCTGACACACGCAATACCCAATCCGCCATAAGGTCTGTAACCAACTGTCCCGCCGGTACCCGAAGTTAACGCCCATCCGGTATTATTTTCAAAGCTTGGGTTTCTGACCGCGGCTAAATTAAAACTGCCATTACCTAAATATCCGGTTTGGTTTTCCAAATAGTAATGCTTGAAAAGATTCTGAATCCAAACAATTGTATCAGGATTACTTCGTCTATAAGTATAAAATGCTACGCCGCGCATTTTTTTAGTGACCGCGGTATTTTTAATATAATGAAACTGCGCGTCCAAAAAATCCTTGAATCCGATTGCCGGGCTAGAATCGTTGCTCCAGTCCTCGGTTTGGCAAATACTCAAACCGATGATTGTTTTGCCAATAATTCCCGGACACGCGCCATTAAGGTTATCGGCATAAGTTTTGAATAAATCCAAAGAATTGCCTTCGTCTAAATATGTTTCCTGCATATAAAGATCGGCGTAATTCTTTATTGCGCAAATCGTATCCTGGTAATTTCCTGATTCACGGCCCAATCCCGACATTCCCCAAACGAAAATAAATCGTTTTGGATATTGTTCCCTTAGTCGCCTCAACGCATCGCGCTGGATGCTGGCCACCGCTTCATCCGTGGTAAATTCATCAATAGATATGGCGTCAAAACCGCCAGGCAACCGTCCGCCCAATGTATTCTTAAATGGCTGCGACCATCTGTCGGCCAACTCCGCAGCGCAAGCCGCGGGATTTTGGCTTTGTGCACAATCTATGCTTCCGGTTACGGAATGGACAAAAACAACTTTCTTGCTGCGCAAATTTTTTACCAATTCGGCATCCGCGGTACTCCCGGCAATAATATTGGCAATGTCAAAAGCCCCCGTATCATCAAAATATTTTGATTTCGCGCCATCGGAAAAACCATAGGCAAAATGAACAGGATTCGGCATAACCGGAGCCGGACAATCGCTGGCACAATTTTCAATCGTTTCCGCACCTTCGCAAACCCGATTACCGAAGGTCGGCAAGCATTGCATCGTTTTTGTCCCCAAGAGCGGATTATCGCCCGTCGGCGTATTGATCGCATACGCATAAATTGTATGAGATTTGCCGTCTTTCAAATTGGCCGGAGTCAAAAAAGAAAATCCATGCTTAGGATTGTCGCCGCAAAGATTGGCCACCGCAGTTTCGCGCGTCTTGCCCGCGGTTGTCGTCCCTGCAATAGTCCCGATTCCGGCAACACCATCAGCATAAAAATGCACCCCCAATGATTTTGCATAATCATCCGCGTCGCAAGTCCAACCGCTAAAACCAATACATCCAGCGGCATCAAAAGCACCTTTCGGCGGTTGGTTGTCGGCACCTAACGCGTATTGGTTAAAACATATCCCTGACGCAAAACATACGCATAATGCAAAGCAAAATTTAAAAATGTTTTTTATTTTCATTAAAAATTATTATCGATTCATTCTACCATAAGCGCATTAATTTTCCCCATCGTCGCATTCCCCACATTCCCCGAACCCACGCGCAACCCGTAAGGTATTAAAATTTCGCTGGCGTATTTCTGCTGGAATTGCTTGACCGCGGCCTTGGTAATCCCGCCGTAGTCGCCGGTGGGCACCACGGCAAACCCCTGCGCTTTCAAGACCTCCTGCAAGCATTTCACCTCGGCATCGTTTTTCATTCCGCAACGAAGAACTTTGGTGATTTGAGTGCAGGAATATGTGGCTTTCCCGCCCGTCATTTCCAACAGTTGTTTTTGCAGCTGCGCGATCAGCGCCACAATTTCATTGATCTTGGCGATGATCTCGGCCCGGGTTAGTTTTGTCGCCAGCTTGATTTCTTCTTTTTTGATTATTGTCACGGCGGCGCCGCCGACACCACCTATGCCCGAATCCACGCATTGGCCGGAGACATTGCACAATTTACCGCCCGCGCATGGTCCACAGCTCAATGACCCGCCACACATGTCGCTCCGACTCCCGCATTCAAACCCCTGCGCGGCGCAGGTTTTGGCAACGCAATTGACAACGCAAACTCCGCTTTGACATATCTTATTGGCCAAGCATTTGGAATTGTCATCCATCCAGCTCGAGCCCTCGGCGTTGCAAACTTTACAACCTGATATTTCACCAGACGCGCAAATTTTTGCATCAAATTGCGCCTCCGCGACAAAAATGGAATTCGCCGGAACCGTCAAATTGATTATTGGATTTTCGCCGTTGGCATAATATGTGGTGCCTTCTTGGATAGAATAAGGAGAAATACCTTTGACAAATTTGGTTTTAAATGTTTTTGCACCGCCAAGATTGTTAAGTTTTAAATTAAAAACATAATCGCTTAAATTTTTATTCACCGCCCAAACAACCGGTTTCACTGATCGGCCAGCAGGCGCAGCGTTAATTACGACCGCATCAAATTTTCCGTCAAAATCGCCAAAATCGGTGCTGACCACGGAAATATCTTCATTGGTTTGCGGTAATGTATTTGCGAGTATCTTGAGGGAATTATAATTTTCGGCAATCGGTACATCTCCATCCATCGCCACCCAGCAATCCGTTGGCGCATCACCGCCCCTAAACCACCATCTCGCCACCGCATACGCGCCATACCGAATATCGGAAATCATCATCCGCGTCGTATCAATTGAATTCCCCCAGCGGTCAAAGCCGCCGTCTTCACATCCATCAGCTCCCTTGTGCCCGGTTTCACCAACAATCACGGGCTTGTCGCCGGCGCGATCAAATAAGTATTTTATCATGCCATTGGCTCCGGTTTTAGCTCCATTTAGCCCGCTATAATTGTGCAAACTGTAACCACCGACATAACTGCTCCAATTCGAAACCGCAAAATCAGTAATTTTGTCTGAAGCATCATCCATACCCAACAATTTAACTTTTCCGCTCAAGCCGCTTTCCTTCAACTCGCGCGCCGTATTTTGATACAAACCTGTAAATGATACGGGATATTTCTTACTTGAATCTCGAGGCTGATAAGCCCAACCACCGGCAGGCTCGTTCCATAGTGAAAGAAAATCAACCCGGACATTTTTTTGATTAACAATATACTTTAAATTATCCACCAAAGTTTTTGCAAATACCGAATCGCTGTATGGATGGTCTGTTTCCGGCCCGTCGCCGGTCCTCCTTTTGGTTTTATCAGACTGCGCATCGCATATTGCCGGCTCCGGTGCGTATAACTTATGGCAAAACTTATCGCCGGAATTGGTCGGATCATTATGCGTTATTTCCGCAAGCCAAAATCCGTGATCCGGATAAGCGATACATCTATCGTCGCTAGGAAAACAAGAATACATATTATCCCATTTGCCGCCGCTGTTCCAATTTGTAAGCATTACCGAGATATTTTTTTCTTTAGCATGCTGCAAAAAACTAATATCCTGCCGCGCCCAATCCGATTCATAAGTTTTTTCATTTTCTTCCGGCTGATAGGATTCAACATTCCAAATATATCTTATGAATTGCGGAGTCGACGCATCCAAAGCCGCCAACTGACCCGCTGTTGGAGTGCTAAAATTCCAACCTACCCCTTTAAACGAATGATGCATTTGGCTCATATCGGCATTATATATTTTTTCCGAAGCAACTACATTCACTAAAACATTAGCCGAAACATCACCAAACCATTCAACGTTTTCACGTAGCATTTTCCACTGGAAATCATAATTCCCGGGAACACTGGGCGCTATTATATTAAAATTAAAAATCTTAATTGATCTAACCGCTACCGATTCGCTCGCAAGTAAATCCACCCTGCCTCCCGCGCCCCAAATATCATTATCCCGCGGATTTTGCGAACCCAAGCGGTATCCGGATTCTTCAGCCCAATCCGCGGTGCCAGTATTTTTCATCATCACGAAAACCGAATAAGTTTGCCCCGCAATCATTGATGCCGGCACCTTCTGGCTCACAAATTGCGCGCCGTTACCATTTGTCGCGAAAGTAAACATCGGCAAAAAAATCGAAACGCAAACCCCGCCGATTAGTGCAAAACTTTTAACCCCAATTCTTATATTCATTAAAAAATAATATTTACATTTAAAAAATTATTTCCTGCCAATAATCTGATTTAATTCCCCCATCGTCGCGTTCCCCACATTTCCCGAGCCCACACGCAACCCGTAAGGTATTAAAATTTCGCTGGCGTATTTCTGCTGGAATTGCTTGACTGCGGCCTTGGTAATCCCGCCGTAATCGCCGGTGGGCACCACGGCAAACCCCTGCGCTTGCAAAACCTCCTGCAAGCATTTCACCTCGGCATCGTTTTTCATTCCATAGCGAAGAACTTTGGTGATTTGAGTGCAGGAATATTTTCCGCCTTGGTACGCCGTAGCATTTTGCGTAGACGACCCAGTCATTTCCAACAGTTGTTTTTGCAGCTGCGCAATCAATGCCATGATCTCATTGACCTTGGCCATAATCTCGGCGCGGGTCATTTTGGTAATGGGTTTAATCGTGGAATAATCAGCAATACAGGTTCCGCCCGAACAAGCATTCCCCGAACCGCAACCGCCGCAATTCAGCGTATTACCGCAGCCATCGGAAACGCGGCCGCATTCATAATCCAAGGACGAACAGGTTTTAGGTACGCAGGTTGTTGTCGCATTGCAAACGCTCGCGCCCGTACAGCTTTGACCAGCGGAACAATTTGTAACCGCGCCCCATTCCAAGCACGAATCAGTATCATAATTGCCGCAGGTTTTAAAACCGAATGAACCGCCGCACTGTTTTACTCCGATCGCAGAACATTCGTCAGCACAGACAGTTGAACATATCCCGTTGCTGCAAGTATGGCCGCTGGAACACGCAATGGCCGCACCCCATTTCAAACAGCCATTCGTCGGCGCGCAGGTTTGCACACCGTTGCCGCTGCACTGTTTGGCACCGGCAGTCGGACAGTCGGCGGCGCAAACTGAGCTGGCGCATTTGCCATTACTGCAAACACCCGAACAGCAGTCCGCGGTTGACAAACAGGTATGGTCTTTGGGGCTGCAGCAGATATTAAATCCACCGTCGGTCTGCCAGCCATCCACCCATTCGTTTCTGGCATTAACGGCATGCCAAGTCATATATTCTACGCCATTATCATCAAATGGCGCGGCTGATGGGATTTTCCAGTCGTAATACCAATAATTGTTAGTGCTGTCATAATTCGTTACCGCCGCATTAACTAAATTCCAACTTTTGACTCTATAATCAGTGCTCACCCAGATTTTCGGATTACCTCCGTCGTTTTGCTTCATATCCTTGTTGGCGGTATTGGCGTCGGAGAATTGCATATAAAACCTGACCGTATCGTTACGATGCATGCATTTGCCGCTACCAAGCTGGCCCAAGCTGTGGCTGGAAATCCAATCCCAGGCACGCAAATAATTAACCTTTGGACCGCTTGATTTACATTCCCCGGAAGAACAAGTTTGACCCGCGGCACAGGCAACGGCGGCACTCCATTTGAGACAGCCGTTAGTCGGCGCGCAAGTTTGCACGCCGTTGCCGCGGCATTGCTTGGCACCGGCAATACATTCATTAGTGCAAATCGGCGGGACAGCAACCGTTACGCTCACATTTGGCGTTGCTTCACCAAACCACTCAACCGCGCTTATGCCCATACCCAACATTTTCCACTGAAAATTATAGGTTCCGGGCGTTGTTGGCGCTTTGACCGTGAAGGTAAATGTTTTGTCGGTCTGGTCAATGGGCTCGACCGAATCGACAGGCTCTAAATCCACGCGCCCTAAACCCCAATTCAGATTATCCTGCGGATTCAAAGAACCGAGTTTATATTGTTTTGCTTTGGTCCAGGAATTGGCGCCGGTATTCCGCATTGTAATTGAAACCGAATAAATTTGGCCTGAAATCATTTGCGCGGGCACGCTCTGGCTGACAAATTTGGAACTATTTCCCGAATAGCTACAGTTAATTTCGCATTTATCCCACCAATTCAAACCACATGCGTCAAAATCCGCATGTTGATACACGGTCCCCATAGTTTCTTTTGTCGTGTCGATAGCGGTGGTATGGCTGCCCATATTGTAGGGATACGCTTTTTTTTGACCGCAAGAACTGTAAAAATCGCCGCCCGAAGATATAACGTTATTGTTGTAAAATTCCATGTTCTTTGCATCATCGATATTTATACCCATCTGGGCATTACTGACGGTATTGTCATGGAAAAAACCGCCGTGCGGCAATGAAGCAACCGGCACATATCCTGGCGTTGTCCATGGGTCGTAACCGATTTGCATGCCAAACCCGCATCTTTTGTTGGAACTGCAATCGATGCGGTTATTGGAAAAATCCGTTCCGGAAAAATCATTATCCGCCACGCCATTCAAAGACCATGTGGTTATCATGAATGCGGCAAATGATCCGCCCTTGAACGTCCCGGTGTGCCGGATCGAATTATTCCGAATCACACTGCCGGTACCATTCCCGATGATAAAATTCACGTCAGTGTTATCAACGAACTCGTTTCCCGTGAAAATTGAATTTTTCGCGTTCCCGATAGTCAGACCGTCGGACCAGGAACCGGCCGATTTATCATGTATCCCGTTAAAAGCGAAAAGATTGTTTGTGGCCACCATATTTTCTTCCCCCGTCAAGCCCGCGCCCGTACAACAATAAGCAAATTTTGAGACGCTGTTGGTCAGGCGGCAACCGGGACAATCCATCAGAATGTTCTGGTATCCATTAACTCCGGTTAAGCTCTTATTGATCGCAGCCATCCCGTCTTTGTTCCCATTCAAGACAATATGATCAACGATACTGCCCGCCGCGCTTACATGAAGCATTCCGCCCCAATGGAGCGGAAACCCGGGTGTGGCGATCAATTCCGCACAATCATGGTTTTGTCCAAAAACACAACGCGACATCAAAGCCGTTTTCCCCTGCGTCCGCAAAGTCAAAGGCTTTGACGCAATGGATATCTCGCCACCCACAAAATATTTCCCCGGCGGCAATTCCACAATCCCGCCGGATGGCGCGCTGTCAATACACGCCTGAATGGTCGCCGCCGCATCATCGGTTGTACCATTAAAAGACGATAACGCGCCGCAAACAACCGGATTTGATTGCGCAAGAACAGCTTCCGCCGCCAACATCAAAAACTCCGCACACATAATAAAACAAAATTTAAAAATATTTTCGCTATTCATTAAGAATTATTGATAATTATCGATTCATTTTACCATAAGCGCATTAATTTTTGCGTTCGCCGCGTTCGCCGCGTTCCCCGATCCGTATTTCAACCCATGAGGCGTTAAAATTTCGCGGGCGTATTTTTCCTGGAACTGTTTCACCGCGGTCTTGGTAATGCCGCCGTAATCACCATCTCCCATTTTACGGGATCAATCGTGAAATTATCGCCTGGATTAAGCGTACCGGAAAGCAGGGCTTTAGCGATCGGATTTTCCACCTTGTCCTGCAAAACGCGACGCATCGCCCGGCCGCCGAATACCGGATCAAATCCGACCTCCGCCAAACCCCGGGCCAATTCGGACGTAATCACAAACTCAATCCTTCTCTGCCGCAAACCTTCCCGCGTCTCTCGAAGCATTAATTCCGCAACCTGCCGCATTTCCTCCTTGCCAAGAGATCGATACAAAACTATCGCATCAAAACGATTAATAAATTCCGGCTTGAAAATGCCTTGAGCCAACAACTGGTTAATCAAGTTATTCTTAAATTCCGCCATTGACTGGCCTCTCTCCACCGCCTCTTTTATTGATTCCGCTCCCGCATTAGATGTCGCGATAACAATCGCGTGGCGAAAATCAATCTTGCGGCCAAAACCATCGGTCATTTCGCCCTCATCGAAAATATTCAAAAAAACGTTCAGAAGGCCCGGATGGGATTTTTCGATTTCATCAACCAAAACCAAAGAAAAAGGATTTTTGCGTATCGCCGATGCCAAAAAACCGATATTCTCCGGACTGCCGATCAGCTTGTCTATTGATTCAATAGTCTGATATTCGGCCATATTCAAACGAATCATATTCTTCGCCGAACCGAAATAAACCAGCGACAGTTGCTTGGCGGTTTCGGTCTTGCCGCAACCGGTGGGACCCAGAAACAGGAAATTGCCAATGGTCCGTTTGCGGTCTTTAATCCGCGCGCGCGCCCGCCGCAAAGCATTGGCGATTTCGGACACCGCCTCGGCCTGGTTAACCAACCCCTCGTGGATGCGCTCTTCCAAATTAAGCAAAGTCTCTTTTTCTTCCGCGCCCGCCGCGCCGGCAGGCGTATCATATTTGCGGGAAAAAAACTTATCTACATCAGCCGGAGTAATGGTTTTCTTTGATTTTCCCGTATGACTCAATTCATTTGAAATCATATCGTCCAAAAGGGCAAGCGCCTTTTCCGGAAACGCCGCTTCCGCCAAGAAATAATCGCACAATTTCACAATCTCCTTTAATGTTGCAATCGGGATGAACAAGCCGGATTTACCTTCGCGCCGCAGGCTTTCTTCTTTCAGTACGCGCATTGCTTCCTCTGCAGTCGCGGACGCCACTTCGATCTTCGTGAACTTCTCCGCAATATCCGCCGCCGGCTCGATCGACCGGCAATAACCGATGCGATCGGCAATACCAATGAGGCGGAATCCGGGCATCCCCAAATAACGGCTTAATATGCCGCTGATATCGACCGACGCCAGCTTTCGATCGTTAGGATGTTTTCCAATATGGGCATCGATACCGGGAATCACCAAAATTATATTCTTCGCCCTTATCGCCTCCTGGAATATCGTTTCGATGGCCGCAATCAATTCATTCTCTCCGTAAGCGGCGGCCAAAGACACCATGTCGAGCTGCATTATCCTCATCGCCCTCAGTGAAATCGGCCCGGTTTCACTCGCAATGCGATTGGCGAAATTGTAAATTATGCTTTTGCGGCCGCTGCCCGGCTCGCCCACCAATAGAACGCCGTTGCCTTTTTGTTTCAAAAGCGCGATTTCCATCCGGCCAATCTGGTCGGCATGAAGCACGACTCCACCTTGTCTAAGAAGATTGTAAGTGGAAATATCGCGCGAATGCCGGTCCAAGGTTATCGTAAAACCGCCAACAAAATCCCTCACCGGACTCAATGCGAACAAAAGCCGCAGGTTATCCCTCTCCCAAAACCTTTTCCTGTGCTGGCGGTAACTTTCAAGATTCATCTGCCACAAAAAAACCGACTCAACGTCATCCTTTAAAAGCTCCAAAGAATCCATGGAATTCTGGAATTCCCGGTCGCGGGCGGCAAGGACCAAGAAAAGGTCGAATATTGTCGTTTTTCGGCCACCATTGTCGATCGCGTGGCGGCAAGCAAGTTCCAAAATCCGCTGGCTCGCGTCGCGGTTCATTTCCTTGACCAATCGTGAATTCTCGCGCGGAAACAGCTTTGAACGGTACTTCATCCCGTCAAGAAGTTTGCGCTTGAGATCGGCCCGGTCCAGCATCAACCGGGCAAGCGAAAAGGAAATATCTTCCGAAGACAAAATCTTATAAAAAAGCACTCTCTCGAAAGGCAGATGGTTCATCGCCAAAGTCATTTTAAAAATCTTGGCCGCTTTCAAGTCCAAATATTCCAATAAATTTTCATCAGGGACAAAATTCTTGTCAAGCTCTTTCCCTGCGCGCGCCAGCTTCTGGTTGACGAACGCCAGAACCAAAAACGGCGGCGCCCAGCACGAAAAAGAAATGTAAATAATCGCCTTTAAAGCATCCCGGTCCAATTCCAGAAACCACGGCGGAAACATCCCCTCGGGAAGGACCCCCGCCATTTCACGGACTGTAAAAAAAACAACACCCGCGATCAGCGCAAAAAAACTTATTCGTTTTATTATCAAAAACAAATTCAGCGGCATAACCCCGACGCCATCCACCGCTTTGAATACTTTTGATTTTGACTGATCGATCGCCATAGTTATAAAACTACAATAATAGGCTGATTCCCTTCACCAAAAAAAATGGGATGGCTGGAATGAATAATATCCAAACAATATAAGCCGCAACACCGCCGATGACCGCCAGCAATTCCATGGCCAGTCCGATAACTATGAAAAAAAGCCGCGCGGTCGCCCCGATTCCGCTTGAAAAAACATTCATCATCGCCGCCGAAAGCGCATCGCCCGGATCGAACGAACATTTTTCGCGCTTGAACGTCATTCCTTTCCACGGCGCGAAAAATTCCCGCGCGAGCCTTCCGATCGAAAAATCGCGCCAAAAAAACCACAGGTAATTGCCCCATATCTTTTTGATATTCGCGGGAATATCCAAAAAATACCACTGGAAAAATAATTTGAGCATGGGATACGTCCAAGAAAACGGATTATATTACCGGCACCCCGGCGGCTTTTATCAAACCGGCCGGCAAATTGCCTTCCAACGGCAGTCCGGCCTGGGCCGAACCGTTAATCGCGGCAAGCCCCAATATCGCCAGCGCCGCGGCAATCACGCAAAGGTCGCGGCTTGGACTCGTGGCAAACATCTTGCGGAAAAACGCCAGGAACAAAAATGCGGGCGAAAAGGTTACTATTCCTTTCCAAAAATCCCACGGCAGCGCGCGGGAGATACTAAGCAGCAGCAAGATGCCAAAAAATATCCAAAATATGACCCAAAATAACCGGTTGCGGCGGTATCGCCGTATTCGTAATGGAGTCTTTCCGGCAATGATCGCTTGCCGCGCGAATTCCAAATCTTTTTCCACCATCATATTGATCTATTTTATCAAACAATCAGCAAATAAACTACCCCGGAGGCAAACCCCGAGGTATTCCTACCGCCCCGCTATTGCTTCGCGGACAGGAAAAGTTTGTTCAACCTCCGCTCCGGGCAGACATTCATCCCCGCCCTGAAAGGGCGGGGTTAAATAACAAAAACCATAGAAACGACTCTATGGTTTTTATATTGTAAAATTTTACATCTGATCACTCGCCCATGAATTTAACACCTGCGATTTTGGAAACTTCCATGGTCAGCGCCCGCAAATCATCTTTACTTAGTTCGTGGACGTCGTCATGCCCTACTGCGCCCGCCATCATTTTGACTTCTTCGGTGCAATTTTTGATGAAATTGGCGACATTGGCGGCCGCAACTTCCACGTCCAGGTTTTTGCTTAATTCCGGATTTTGCGTGGCCACGCCCTTAGGGCATTTGCCCAAATAGCATAAATTGCAACCGACACAGCCAAGCGCGGCCAGCATCGCCGATCCCATAAATACCGCGTCCGCGCCCAACGCCAAGGCCTTGGCCACGTCGCCGCCGGTATAAAATCCGCCCGCGATCCATAATTCCTGCTTGGCACCCAGCCTGTTCAAAACTTCGCGCGCCTTGGCCAATGCAGGTAGAGCCGGGATTCCCATTTCGTCCAGCATCACCTCCGGCGCCGCGCCCGTACCGCCCCAGCCGCCATCAATGGCAATAATATCCGAACTCGCCGCGACCGCGAGAGTAACATCGCTATCGATATCTCCCGCCGCCAATTTTATAACGATTGGCACTCCGCCCGATAATTCCCGCAACCAATCCACCTTGCCCTTCAAATCCTCCGCGGTCACGACATCCGGATGGTAAGCGGGCGAATGCACATCGGTTCCCAATTCCACCCGGCGCACCGCCGCGATCTGGGGCGTAACCTTTTCCTTCTGTAATAAACCGCCTTGTCCTCCTTTAGCTCCCTGGCCGATCTTTATTTCAATAATATCCGCTTTTTTCAGAATTTCTTCATCGATACCGAACCTCCCGGTACTGTATTGGATCACCAGTCTTTTGGCAAATTCCCGTTCTTCGGGCAACATCCCGCCTTCGCCGGTGTTGGCAACTGTTCCGGCCAGCGCCGATCCCTTCGCTAAAGCGGTTTTTGCTTCTTTCGAAAGCGCGCCAAACGACATGGCCGCGATCAATATCGGCACGTCAATTTGGACCGGTTTTTTACTGCTTTTCCCCAAAATAGTTTTTGAATTGATATTTTCCTTGAAATAATCCACGGGCCGTTTTGCCAATTGCGCCGGCACGAACACCAACTCATCCAAATTGTTTTTTATTTCCTTGATCGACCGCCCGCCGCGCACCGGCAGCTTGGCGATCCGATCCTGTACTTTTTTTGTCCAATTTATCATGATTTTTTTATTTAATCTGGTAAAATACCCCGCTGCTCTGCGGCAGGGTAGTTTATTTTTAATTACCGGCCATGGCCGAAGACGCCGCTGTCAAAATCCATCGCGACACCCCATTGAGTTTACGATATTTGGATTATATGTGATGACAACTGGTTGTCAAACGAGTATCAAAAAACGAACCCGCGTTAACGGGTCCGTCAAAAAACTTGGTTATTCCTGCACCTTCTCGATCACTCCGTGAGGGCAAACCGATTCGCCGCCGCTGGCTTCCACTTTGTCGGAATCCGCGACTTTGGCTTTGCCGTCGTCATCCTGCACCATGCCCCCGGAGCAGTTAACAGTGCAAATAAAGCACCCCAAACACTTGTCCTTGTTCACTTGATATTTTGCCATATGTTTTTTGTTATTGTTTCAATATGCCTTAGTTTAACAAATTTAATTTTTTTCGCAACGTCAACCATTATAAGCAAACCGATTTGATTCCCTAATTTAGCACCGAAAGTACGGTTTCTAAATATGATTTCAATATTTTGATTTACCTTGGTCTTTTATCTTATTTATTTTTGATTCGATTAAAGCCGAATCGCCAAGGAAATGATGTTTTACCGGTTTTAGATTTTCATTCAATTCATAAACCAGCGGTACGCCCGTGGGTATATTTAAATTCGATATTTCGTCGTCAGAGATATCATCCAGGTATTTCACAATGGCGCGCAAACTGTTGCCGTGCGCCGAAATCAATATCTTTTTGCCTGATTTTATCGCGGGTACGATATCGGAATTCCAATAATCGACCGCACGGTCATAAGTATCGCTCAAGGATTCGGTTTTGGGCAATTTGTCTTTCGGTATCGATTTAAAAGCCTCCAGCTCGTTCTGTTTTTGGAAATCGCCATCGCTCATTTCCGGCGGCCGCACACTATAACTCCGGCGCCAAATATGCACCTGCTCCTCGCCATATTTTCGCGCCATTTCCGCCTTGTTCAGCCCCTGCAAAGCGCCATAATGCCGCTCATTTAATTGCCAGGCGTATTTTGTTTCGACCCCTTGCAATCCCATTTTTTCCAGAACAATGTCCGTAGTTTGCATCGCCCGCTTCAAAACCGAAGTAAAAGCCAAATAGAAAGAATATCTTTCCTTTTTTAGGATTTCACCCGATTTAACCGCCTCTTCTTTCCCCAATTCCGACAATTCAACATCAACCCACCCGGTAAATCGGTTTTCCTTATTCCAAACCGATTCCCCATGCCGCAATAAAACAATTTTATACACAAAATCATGAATTATGAATCAAGGATTATGAATTTCGCATTCATTCATAATTCGTTATTCATCATTCCTTATTCAATTCTTCTTCGATTTTCGCGAGACGATTGTATTTGGCCAGGCGCTCGCCTCTTGCCGGAGCGCCGGTTTTGATGAAGTCAGCGGCAATGCCGACCGCGAAATCGGCGATGAAATCGTCGTTGGTTTCGCCCGAACGGTGGGACACGATAATTTTCCAGCCATAAGACTTGGCCAAGGCCGCGGCTTCCAGGGCTTCGGTTACCGTACCGATTTGGTTGATTTTCAAAATCATCGCGGTGCACGCTTTTTTTTCATGCGCCTCTTTTATCCTTTCCGGATTGGTTACCAGCAAATCGTCGCCGATCATCATGCCGGTGAACGAAAATCCCTGCCACCCCGCCCAGTCGTCTTCTGCAAACGGATCTTCCAATCCCATTATCTGCGGATACTGCGATATCAATTGCGCGTAAAAATTGGCCAGGTTGGCGCTGTCAAAACTGCCCATGCGCGTATTATATTTTCCGGAATTGAAAAACTGGCTCGACGCGACATCGATGATGAATTTTACCGGCACGGATAATCTCAAGCTGCCGATTGCCTGCGATAAACCTTCAAGCGCTTCTTTGGGAGTTTGGATGGGCGGCGCGAATCCGCCTTCATCGCCGAGGTTCGCGCTCAGCTTGCCGTATTTGGCAACAAGATCTTTTTTCAATTGATGGTAAATTTCAGAGGCCGTGCGTAAATTATCAATAAACTTGTCCGATTGCGGCACGACCATGAATTCCTGGAAATCAAGGTCGTTTCCCGCGTGCGCGCCGCCGTTAATGATATTAAAACATGCTTTAGGTAAGGCAATTTTTCTGTTTTTAGCCAGCTTGGCAACATAGCGGTATAGAGGCATTTTTTGAGAACCCGCGGCCGCGCGCGCCACCGCCAGAGACACGGCGCAAATCGCGTTGCCGCCCAACCGGCTTTTGTTCGGTGTCGCGTCGATTTCACGCATTGCCTTGTCAATCCCGGCTTGGTCGCGCACGTCCATGCCGACCAACTGCGGATTGACGATCGAATTCACATTGGCAACCGCCTTCAGAACCCCCTTGCCCTGGTAACGGTTCTCATCGCCATCCCTCATCTCGAAAGCTTCGTGGACGCCGGCGGAAGCCCCGGAGGCCACCCCCGCAACAAATTCCCCGCGCCCGATCGTTACCGCGACTTCCACGGTGGGATTTCCTCTCGAATCCAAAATCTCCCGCGCCTTAACCGATTTCATTTTTGTAGAACTTGAAAACATGGATAATTTAAAATGTAAATATCAAAAATCAAAATGACAGTGTAAAATTTTAAAATGTCAGCATCCTAAATTTTACATTTTAAAATGTCATTTTCCATTTTGATTTTTTAATTTTTAATTTTTAATTTTTCTAAGGTATTCATCCGCCGCCATCGCCGTCTTGGCGCCTTCGCCGGCCGCGATCACGATCTGTTTGTATTTGATATCGCTCACATCGCCGGCGGCGAACAATCCCGGTGTTTTTGTCTGCCGGCTTTCATGGTCAAATTTTATTTCGTTGCGGTCATTGAACTCCACCAATCCCGCGGCAAAACCGGACGCGGGCTGGTACCCGGCTTTAACGAATACCCCTTCCACGGGCAAAACCTTTTCCACGCCGGCGACATCCAGATAAACCAGCGTTTTCACGAAATTAGCGCCTTCGATGCGCGTTGTCCTGGCATCCAATATAACCGAAACCTTCTCGGTCTTTTTTGCCAGTTCCTGGTTGGTGACATCGGCCAAAATCCGCGGCCCGCGTTCAATGATATATATTTTTTTGGCAAATTTCGCCAGGAATATCGCGGCTTCAAAGGCCGCGTTCCCGCCGCCGATAATAGCAACATCGCGCCTGGCGAAAAGCGGCCCGTCGCAAGTTACGCAATAACCGACTCCGCGGCCAATAAACTCTTTTTCGCCGGGAATATTGAGCGCCCGCGGTTCGGAACCGGTGGCAATGACCACCGCCCGCGCCTCCATTTTTTCCTGTCCGACAGAAACAATGAACTTGCCGTTGATATTTTCCAATCCGGAAACCTCGCCGATTTTTATTTTTGCGTCAAAGCTTTTCAGGTGGCCGGAAAACCGGGCAATCAGATCTTGCGCCGAAATTTGCCCCAATCCGGGGTAATTCTCAATCTCAACCTCCTTCTTGGCCATTTGCCCTCCAAATTCCTTGGTTACCAAAAGCGAATCAAGTTTCTGGCGCGAAGCGTATATTGCCGCCGCCATGCCGGCCGGCCCTCCTCCAATAATTATAAGATCGTACATAAAAGTTAGAATTATGAATCTCGAATCAGGAATTATGAATTTGAATCTATTCGCGATTCAATATTCACGATTCGATATTCGCGAATCTCTATTCGTATCTGTGTTTCGGCAACACATTGGGAATCTGGTTTATCAAGTCCATCGCGGTCATGCCTTCGCCGCGCTCCGCACCGGCCAGCTGGCCCGCAATGCCATTGATATAAGCCGCCGCGCTTGCCACGTCAAAAAATTCGGCTCCCCGGGCAAGCAAAGCCCCGGCAATACCGGCAAGAGTATCACCCGTTCCGCCTTTGGTCATCAGCGCAGTGCCGGTCTCATTGAGGACCGTACGATTGCCATCCGATATCACGTCCACCTCTCCTTTCAGGATAATGGTAACTCCCAGGCTTTTTGCCTGGTTGGCGACAATCACGATTTTTTCCTCATTGGTCTTCCCGCTGACATCATTCCCGGTAAGCTCTTCGAATTCCCTGGCATGTGGCGTGAGCAGTAAAGATTTTCCCGCAAGTTTTTCCGGATCGGCCACCAAAGCCCGGATCGCATCCGCGTCGATCACCATCGGAATGTCGGTCGCGAATATGAATTCCCGGATCGCCTCGATCGAATCTTGCGACCGGCCAATGCCGCCGCCGATCACCACCGCGCATTTCCCGGGAGAGACCGCCGCCATGGTGCGGATTATTTCATCAAGCACGCACAAGTGGCTTTTATTGAGCCGGCCGCCATCCAAAGATGTAGTTGCCAGGATCGGTGAAAACGCCGCGATAATATCACTCGCCCGTTTAGGCGCGGCAACCCGCACCATATCCACCCCGGCGGCGAATGCCGCCAGCGCCGACAACGCGGGCGCTCCCGAATAATAATCCGACCCGCCGATCACCAGCAAATTACCGAAGTCGTATTTTTTACTGTTTTCCGGGCGTCGGGAATAAATTTTCTTAAGCAGGTCTTTTGATATGATTTGAGCCATAAAAAAATAAGTAAAAAATTATATTTTCCAAATATATTTCAACACTGCAGAGCGTTAACCCTGCAGATCGGCCAAAGGGAGCGCCCCTTGAAGATTACTTTCGCTTCGTCAAGATTCCTTTAGCGGAATCTTGATTTCGCTATCGCTCAATTAAGGAATCCTCGAAATCTGTAACCCTGAGGCTTGCACCTCAGGGAGTTACAGATTTCAAAAACGGAAGTTCTACTTGTTTTTTTGCTGTTTTCTCAGGAAAGCCGGCACATCCCAGGCGCTTTCTCTTTCGATCATCTCCAACTCTTCTTTCTCGATCTCTTTTTTTACCTGCAGCGCGTTCTTCCGCAACGGGCTCTCGAAAAGTGCGGCTCCTCCCGTTTGCCCCTGGTAAATGTTTTTCGGATTTTCTGCGGTAATGAATTCCTTAATATCCTTTTCCAGCTTATCGTTCGGCTCTTCTTTTTTGACCATTACCGGAGCCTCTTTTTTAACGACGATATTTTTCGGCGCCCCCGTTTTCTTTATTCTCTGGATCGTTTTTTTTAAAGCTTCTTTGACGGGTTTTAATGATTTTGGTTTCTTCGGCGTTTCCTTTCGATGAGGTTTGGGCACCGCGTTTTTGGTTGTTTTGACGGATTTGCCATCTTTTTTCCCCGGCACCGGCACCGGCATTGCCTCCGCGTCCTTGGCGGCCGCTTCACTGTCGCCATAAATGCACCCTGTCGCCAGCACAGTCACCTTCACCTCTCCCGGTTCCGCCCCTTCATGGCCAACGCCAAAAATTATCCGCGCGTCCTTGTGAATTCGGCTTGCCACGCTGGTAAGTATTTTATTGACCTCCAACAACCTCAAGTCTTTTTGGGCGACAATGTTCAGTAAAAGTCCGCGGGCCTTATCGATCGTATAAGGATAAAGAGGCGAACTGAAAGCTTTTTCAAATGAATCCAGGCCTGATTCTTCCCCCTTTTTAAATGAAACGGTATTCAAAAATGACATCTTCCCGTTGCCCACAAGTATCGCCCGCAAATCGGCAAAATCGATATTTATCACGCCGGTATCGTAAATCGTCTCTATCAGCCCTTCAAGGCTGTCGGAAAGCATCGTATTGATATAAGACAATGTTTTGGAAAATGGCGTACTTTTCGGAACCACCTCGAACACGCGTTCGTTGGGCAATATCGTCATCGCGTTCATGCTCGGCTTCAACTTTTCCAGCGCCGTACGCGCAATTTCTTCTTTTTTGGAACCCTCAAATGCGAATGGAAGGGTAAATATGCCGTACGTCAGGTTACCCAGGCTCTTTGAGATTTGGGCGAACACCGGAGCCGCGCCCGATCCCGTACCACCTCCAAGCGCCGAGACAATTATCACCAAGTCCTGGCCCTCCATCATTTTCTTGATCTTGTCTTTTTCTTCATTGGCGGCTTCTTCGGCGATGCGCGAATCCATTCCAGTACCCAGCCCGTGAGTCAGGTTTTCGCCAAATTGGAAAGTGGTCACGCTTTTCGGCGCATAACGCAATGCCTGGAAATCGGTATTCGCGATCCAAAATGATGATTTCTTGACTTTGTCAGCAATCTCCGAAACAATATTCCCGCCGCCGCCGCCAATGCCAATGATCCTGATCTTTGTTTTCTTGATCTCAAATCCCGCATCTTCTTTGTCGCCGACTCCCGCGGGTAATTCCGCCGCTTCGACCGCCGCAGTTACCGCGTTCGCGTTCAATATCCTGGCTTTTATTTTCAGCGGAATCAAAACCTTGGGCCTGGGTACGGCAATTTCTTTCCTCGCAACCTTTTTGGACGCGTTTTTTTTCTTTTCGGCCCCTTTCTTTTCGGTTTTCTTATTTTTTTTCGATTTCATGGTAATATTGCGTTTTTGCGTTTCTGCCTATGTTAATCAATATTAACACAAAGTAAACGTAAAGCGCAAAGCTAAAAACGTAAAGCAAAAATACGGTAAATTCTGTTTTACGCTTTCCGCTTTAAACTTTACGCTTTTATGATCCCGCCGCCCAAAAGCTCTTTGCCGCGGTAAAACACCGCCGACTGCCCCGGCGTAACGGCGAACTGCGGCTTGGAAAATTCCAGTTGGATCTTTCCATTTTGCCCGGAAATGACCGCGGGCGCTTCCTTGCTCCGATAACGGATCTTTACCCAGGCTTTTAACGGCAATAACGAGCCGACTCCCGCTGTCCATAACACGCTTTTGAGGCACGCCGCGGCACAGCTTGCTTCCTTAACCGATTCCGCCACCACCAGCCGATTGTTCTTAAAATCCTTTTTGGCCACGAAGAATGGACCGCCCGAAAGTTTGATACCTTTGCGCTGACCGATCGTGTAAAACCATAGCCCTTCGTGGCGTCCGATTATTTTTCCCGCTCCGTCCACGATATCCCCGGGCTTCTTGCCGCAATGTCCGGCCAAAAATTCATCCATCCCGCCGCTGGCAAAACAAGCTTCCTGCGATTCGGGCGTCAGCGCGGATGGTAATTTCCATTTTTTAGCCAACGCGCGCACTTCGCTTTTTTCAAAACCGCCGACCGGGAAGATCACGCGGCCCAACTGTTTTTGCGTCAGGCGCCACAAAAAGTACGACTGGTCTTTGGCCTTATCCTTGCCTTTAAACAAATGATAAATTCCGTCTTTTGTTTTTTTTATTTGCGCGTAATGTCCGGTCGCCACAGAATCCGCGCCCATTGCCCGCGCTTTTTCGATCAACAGTCCGAATTTTATCTCCCGGTTACAGACCACGCAGGGGTTGGAAGTCAATCCGATTTTGGTATCGGCAATGAAACGGTCCACCACCAGTTTCTTGAATTCATTCTTCACGTCCAAAACATAAAACGGGATTCCCAGCTGCAATGCGGTTTTGCGCGCCCGTTGTTCGGATTCCTCCGAGCAACACCGGTTTTGAGGCAAACAAACGCCGTTATCCGCGGTCTCCGCCCAGAATTTCATGAACACCCCGATCACTTCAAACCCGGATTTAACCAAAAACGCCGCGCTCACCGCGCTATCCACCCCGCCCGACATGGCGCATACCACCTTAATTCTATTTTTTTTTACTCGCATTATTTATAATACCCAATTATAAAAAGTCGGGAAGGGATTTACCACAACCCGTTAACTGGTCTTAACCATGGATAATTGTCACGAATCTTTACGTCAGGTATTTTGTACCACTCCTTTAAAGCATATCGTGACTCTTTCCGGTTATTCCGATGGCCGCACTTCTTGCATATTCGAGTGTTCTTATTAAGACGATGCCGCCACAATGGCCGCATCTGCCCATCTTGGCTCTTGCCTCGTTATTGTTCGACATCAAAATTCCTCACAGAACTGACATTGTTCTATACCAAAAATTAAAAAAACACAAATTAAAAACCATAGGCTTGGCCTATGGCTTTTGGAATTTCTTTTTTATCTCCCTTACCTCGCTATCGAGATGCTCTCGATCACCGGAGGATTTAGCGGGCAGTCGCGGCTATCAACTTCCAGTTCCGCGATTTTGTCCACCACTTCGATCCCCGAAATCACTTTGCCAAATATCACATAAGATGGCGGAAGGGGCGTGTCCTGGTGCATGATGAAGAATTGGCTGCCGTTCGTGTTCGGGCCGGAATTGGCCATCGCCAACGTGCCGCGAGCATACTGGCCGGTGAAAGGCTCATCATTGAACTTATAGCCGGGGTCTCCGGTACCCCACATTGCCTTCTGGGCATCATCCTTGGTCAGCGGGTCGCCGCCCTGGATCATGAATCCATTGATCACCCGATGGAACTTGATACCGTTATAAAATCCCTCTTCGGCAAGTTTCGCGAAATTTCCCGCGGTCTGCGGAGTTTTATCACCCGTCAATTCAACACTGATATCTCCCAAGCTGGTCTTGATGGTTGCGTTCATTATTTTTTTATATTTATTCTCAATCTGTAACGTGTTCTCTTCCTGCGCCACCGCGTTTTGCGTTGGGGCGACGTTCGTTGCGGCGGTTGCTTCCGAATTGGTTTGGGCTTGGTTTAGGGACGACTGCATATTCTCCGACTGTCCTCCTGCGTTCGCCAGCACCAAAGCGATTGCCACGACTCCCGCGGCGGCCGCGCCGCCGATCACGATCTTGTTTTGATCCATGTTATTTTGATTTAATTGATTATATGGGTATTATAATCCACAATAAAAAATTTGCAACAAAATATTTAAAGAAATTTCAATAATTAGCGGTCGGTAATCCGATCTAAGGCGTATTATTGTCTTTATAGAAAAACAGCCCCTTTCGGGGCTGTTTTTAAATTTGCGATCAAGACTAGCGATCACCGTAATCACCGCCATTGTCGCGGTCAAAACTGCGGCGAGGCGCGCGAGGCTCCATCGGCCGGGCTTCGCTGACCGTAATTCTGCGGCCTTCGAAATCCTTGCCGTTGAACATCTCGATGGCTTTCGCGGCGTCTTCCTCGTTGACGAATTCAACGAATCCGAAACCCTTTGAGCGACCGGACATTTTATCGGTGATAACAATCGCCGATTCAACATTGCCGGCAACCGAGAAACCCTCTCTCAAGCTGTCCTGGGTGGTGCTGTAAGGCAAACCACCAACGTATAATTTCTTGTTCATTTGATTGAAAAATTTTTGGTAGGGCGACCACTCACGGGCTGAAGTTGAATTCTAACCTTAGAGAACACCTACGCTTTCAAAAACATTATAACACTTATAGGCATTAAAATCAAATACACATATCCACAGATGGTTTCTCCGCTATTTTGGCCTCATTTTACCTCATTTCCGAAGCAATATTCCGTTTTTTGATAATTCTTGCGGAAATCGGCCACTTCCTGGCCTACGGCCACCGGGTCGCGCGAATCTTTCACGATTTCTTTGATGAATTTCGCGATCTGCTTCATTTCGGCCTCTTTCATGCCAAAGCGCGTCATTTCCTGCACCCCGATGCGGATGCCCCGCGGATTCCTGGGATTGACACCGTCTCCCGGGATTATGTTCTTATTCAGGATGATATTGGCTTTTTCGAGGATATCGGCAACCGTCCCGCCCGATCCCGGCTCTCCGCAATTGACCAAAATCTGGTGCGATTTGGTGAATCCAAGCTCCTTGGCCAAAACGTTGAAACCGTAATTATGCAATTCCAGCGCCAGCACCTGGGCGTTTTTTACGATCTGGGCGGCATAATCCTTGCCGAACGCCTGCATCTCGCGCAACGCCCCGTATAACGCCGGCATGCGATGCAAGTGATGGTTCGAAGAAAATTGCGGGAATACCGCCGACTGGATTTTTTTCGCGGTCTGCTCGTCAATATTTCCCATAATCATGCCACCTTGCGGTCCCGGAAATGTTTTGTGCGTCGATGTGGTAATAATATCCGCGCCTTCGCCCAACGGATCCTGGAAGGAGCCCGCCGATATCAATCCCAGTACGTGCGCCGCGTCATAAATTATCGTCGCGCCCACTTTATCGCACGCTTCACGCAGCTCTTTCACCGGCTGCGGGAAAAGGATCACCGACCCGCCGATAACGATGAATCTGGGTTTTGCCTCCAATATCTTGGCGCACGACTTTTCCGCGTTCATCGTGCAATCGTCGTTGTATATCAAAGAGTCGACATCCAGGCCCAAAGTCCCGGCCGCGCCGGCTTTTTCGTGGGAAACATGTGAACCGTGCTCGATGCCCAGCGATAAAATTTTATCGCCACGCTGGGAAATTGCCGCGAATGCCGCGTAGTTGGCGATCGTCCCCGAAAGCGGCCGGATATCGCAAAAATTCGCGCCAAAATGCTTTTTCATTTCCTGCTGCGCCAGATCCTCGATCTGATCCACGTATTGCAACCCGCGGTAATAGCGTTTGTAAGGAACGCCCTCGGCGTAACGGTGCATCAGGTCGCTGGTATAAAGTTTTTCGCAAGCGGGCGACATCACGTTTTCCGACGCGATCAGGTTAATGCACTCGCTCCGCCATTTATTATGTTTTTCCACCAAGAAAGTTATTTTTTCCATATCATTGGGACAGCAACTACCGGCAATCGTCCGGAAAGTTGGAATTAGTGTTTCAATTATAGCCTTTTTTAATTATAAATTGCAAAAACATAGAAACGGCTAACAAAAAAGCGGCTTGACACCGTTCTTTACCCCGCTTTAGTACGTTTTTTCAAGAATTTCAGTTGGAAGTTCGCAAATCTAAACAGCTTGGCATTTATAAAATGCCAACACTAATCCCGTCGCAGTAGGGAAAGAGTTGGTTTGTTAACGCGAGCGCAGTACTAAATGACAGACCTTCAAAAAATTGGGCGCAGAACTTCATTGCTGACTCCGTAGAACGGAAATCATTAATTCAGTTTAGCGTGTATATTAAAAAATTCAAGTACCCCGCGAAAGTTACCCACAACAAGTACGGCAACAACAAATAAGCCGCGTTCTTTGATATCATTTTGAACCGCACGATGGTCGCCAAGATCGCCAGCCACAAAATAATTATCTCGGCAAACGCGTTTTGCGGCGATCGAAGCCCGAAAAACAGCGCCGACCAAATTATATTCAATCCAAGTTGCGCGGAAAATATCATCAACGCCTCTTCCGCACGAGCATCCTGTTTTCTTTTCCTCCAAACCAAATACGCGGCCACGCCCATCATCGCGAAAAGTATCGTCCACACCGGCGCGAATATCCAGTTTGGCGGCGCGATCTCGGGTTTGTTCAATGTCGTGTACCACGTCCCGATCCGCGGCGTCGTGAAAACCGCGCCAAGCCCGCCCGCCAACTCGCAAATCACAACAAATACCGCCGCTCCCATCAAATCCTTCCTTTTGATATTTTTAATATTCATATTTTTTATCTAATCCGGTAGAATACCCCGCCCCTCTGGGGCGGGGATGAATACCAGCCCGCAGTGTAGCAAAACAGAACGGAGGCATTAAACAAACCTTTTCCGCAGTGACCGCAGGAAATCCTGCGTATGTCGCAGGGCGGAACGGAGGGACTACCCCGCTGCTCTGAGGCGGGGTAGTTTATTATTAAATTATTTTACCACAGATCAAACGACAGTTAACAACAAAAGAGAATTTTTATAAATAATAAATACAGCTCCTTTCACCCCCCCTAATTGATTCTCTGAAAAAATCAAGGCTTTCCAAATCGGGTTTATATTGTTATAAATTTAACAATGGCTTATTCATATGCGCTTTAAAAAAATCGTCATCAAAACAGCTAGGGAAACCAGAAAATATTTTTTCCGGCTTGCGCGCAAATACTATAAAAGACGCTATCTTTGGCCCGCGATCAAAATTTTCGCGGTTTCAATATTTTTGGCGATCGTCGCCATGGAATATTTCGACTCGCTCAAAATATTGCCTCCGGTGCCGGAATCCGCGCCCGCGCCCGCGGTCACGGAAAATTTTGACGACAAGATCGGCCAGATGCTGATGGTCGGTTTTCGTGGAACCGAGGCCTTACCCGATTCTTATATCGCGGAAACTGTAAAAAACATCAACCTTGGAGGCGTCATCCTTTTTGATTACGACAACCCTTCGAAAAGCGCCGGCCGCAACATCGCCTCGCCGGAACAAACGAAGCAATTGGTCGCCGACCTGAAAAAATACGCGGGCGGCGCGCCTCTCTTGGTGGCGGTCGATGCCGAAGGCGGCCGGGTCAACCGCTTGAAACCCGAATTGGGTTTTATCAATGTTCCCAGCGCCAAAGATCTGGGCAATGCCGGCGTGGGCGCCGCGCTGGAGTCGTATTGGAATTTGGCTACCCAGCTTAGCAATCTTGGTTTTAACATCAACTTCGGCCCGGTGGTTGACGTTAACGTTAACGCCAAAAATCCGGCCATCGGCGCGTTGGGCCGATCTTATTCAGCGGCACCGGAAAAAGTGATCGCCTTGGCGCGCTCGTTTATCGCCGCGCACCGCAGTTTCAATATAATAACCGGTCTTAAGCATTTTCCCGGCCACGGAAGTTCCGAAAGCGACAGCCATCTGGGACTGCCGGATGTTACCGATACCTACGATAAAAAGGAGCTTTTGCCCTATGAACGGCTGATAAAAGAAAGTGCGGCCGATTCGATAATGACCGCCCATATCATTGACCGCGATATCGACCCGGATTATCCGGCCACGCTATCGCCAAAATTCATCCAGAATATTTTGCGCGACGAACTCGGTTTCGATGGCGTTGTATTTTCGGATGATATGCAAATGGGCGCGATCGTCGACAATTACGGCTTCGAAGACGCCATCATTCGCGCCATCAATGCCGGATGCGATATTCTCATCTTTTCAAACAACGGCACAAACTACGACGAAACCGTGCCGTATCGCGCCCGCGATATAATCTTAAAAGCCGTCAGCGACGGCCGCATCGCCAAAGACCGCATCAATCAGGCCTACGGAAGAATAATGGAATTGAAAGAAAAAATATAATTTTTTGCGTACCCAAAAAGCCGCCCCATCGGGCGGCTTTTTGATTGAAAAGAAGTGCGTATTTGCCGTCTCATAAGCCTTTTCGGGTCGCTTCACTCTCCGAAAAGTTAGATTATCCAGCAAATGCAATTTGGCGGGCAATAAATTAAGTTCTTGCTTTGGACGTACACAATCAACTTTTTGGGCGTTTGTTTCTCCTATTTTTCCGCCAATTCGAGTTTTTTGGCGCGGGGCCAGGTTTTTATCTGGGCTTCCCTTTTCAATGCCAGCGACCGGGTCGCAAATTCTTCGGTATGGATTATTTTTTTAACTTCGCGCGAAGCGGTATAATGCCCGCCTTTTTTGTTTTTGTGCTCGCCAAACCGCCGCGCCACGTCCGTGGTTATGCCGGTATAGATACTGCCGTCCCCACATTGCAAAAGATAAACAAAGTACATATTTACTTGGCCGCGATATGAAGTTTGAAATTTATTGACGGCGCGGCGCACGGCGGCACCGAACTGCGGCAAACCGGGACTCCCACAGCATTCAAATCCGCTGTTCCAACCTTGTGGGCGGCATACACGCCCTGCGCCCCACGGATAACGCTGATGTTCACCTGGCGGCTCACGACCGACTGGTCGGAGACGTTAATGTTCCAATCATAGCCTTCGCCCAGTTTCAATAAAAATGTTCCGCCCACGGAAAGGTTAAGGGTGGTATTATTGTCATCCAAGGTTATCGTTTTGCTTTCCGGCACCACGGATACCGGGGCGGAAAAATTCACCGTATCGATCATCTGCTGCAATGGCATTTCGATGTCTTTTTGCCGGTTCAAGTTGGTGCACTCGCTTTCGTATTGCGTTCCGCAATACGCGCCGCATCCGCTGAATCCACAGGCGGTGTGCGATTGGATAATAAAATCAATAACGGATGAAAGTCCCTGGCCGCCATCGAACACGTAGCAATAATCCGAATAAAGCTGGCCGGCGCCGACATCACTGCCGGAATAAAGAGTATAGGCAATCCCGCTCTTGGTCGTTCCCGGTTTTTGCGTGACCGCGATACCGCTTGATGATTGCACGTTCGGACACCCTGCCGCGAGCGGATCCTGCCCCGCGGATGCAAAAGTTACCTTTGGCGGCCACACGGTCGGCCTCCAAACGTTTGCGCCAAAATTTTCGGGATATTTAAAGGAAAATCCATGCGCCTCGTCGGTATAAATAAGCCACCCCGCGGTCTGGTCCGGCGCCGGAGTTTCCACGGTCGTCGTTGCCGTCGAACCGGGATTTTGCCCCGTCGGCACCGGTTTCGGCTGCATTACGAAAAACCAAATCCCAAAAATAACGATCAACGCCACAAAAAAGAATATTACGGTTTTATTGTTCATGAATGTATTTTAGCAGGAACCCGCATTAACAACTGATTAAATCACCATTGAAGTATATATTTAAATATATACTTGGCTAAAATACCAACATTTTTTTGGTGATATCTTTTTTTATCGCGTCGATCTTTTTATCTTGATCGGTCATACTTTTCCAAGTCAAAGGGATGTCGGTTATTTTGTAAATGTAGTTAAAGAAACGCCGGTAAGATAAATTCTTCGACGGAAAAGTTACCGGCATCCCGGCGAAAAGATAAGCTTGCTTGTCTTTTAAAAAAACATAGCCGCCATATTCTTTCCTTAAATATTCGGCCCTTTCCCAAGTCGCCTCCTCCCGCATAAGCTCGGATGGAATTCCGATTTCTTCAAACAGATCGCCTATTTTGTATCCCGGATAAAATTCGGTTTCCTTCCTCTCTTTGGGTATGAAATGCAGATGCGCGTGCGGAACGCTTTGCTCCAAAATCCCGTATTCCACCAGGAACGGCTCGGAAAAATTTTCTTTGGCTTTTCCATAAACCAATTTCTTCAGGTCTTCGTATTCTTGGCGCAATCCCGCCGCCATATCCGCGAAACACGGGTAATGTTGTTTGGAAATCACCATTACGTGGCCGGGCGCGGCCAAACCAAGCCCGACTTTCACGAAAAAGTTTTCCGTTTCGTGAAGATTATCGATCTTGTTCAAATTTTTATCGCAGAATACGCATCCTTCCATTTTCATAAAAGCCCTTTAATTGAATTATTCTATAATCTTCACGCCGAATCGACAAGCTGGCAAAATTCATCTTACCCAAAAAACCATCCCGCAGGATGATTTTCTATTTGCGCAGGTTTGGCCAGCGGCTGTTTAAAAAAAATGGCGCCTTGCAGCAACCAGACCGTGCCTCGCGGCACATTCTTCAACATCCCTTGCCCACGAGATCACAGTACACAACCGTAAATCCCTTCCCATCCTTGCGGACATAATACGCCCCGATAATTATATTTCTCATTGCACCCCTTACTTTCCTCAAGCTCTTTCGGAAGTCCAATAAATAAAAAATTTCCGGAGGCGCTTTCGATGGGTGTCTTCGGTATTGATCCACGGGAACTATCCTCCAAACGGTCCCCCATCTCAATCTACGGCCGTCGCTGACGACGATTTTTTCAGTCGCCCAGCAATAACCCGGCGCAATACTAATCTTCATTTCTTATCTCCTTCTTAACGATCTTACCCGAGTATGATACCTATTGCCGATTTGTCAATGATAACCGGCGAATCGTGCAATTTAAATCCATATTTCACCCGAGCTATTAATGCGGAATCTCTAGCCAAACCGCCGATTCGTCTCCGACGGTCCAACTATCACGCCTCAGAGCGATGACCCCGAGATCACTTTCGTGTTCATATGGTCTACGCAAAAATATTTTAGGATATTAAGACATTTTTTAACAGGCTTTTCCAATTCTTTTCTTTTAACTGGATTTTTCATTGCCTTATCAATATCAAACTCGTCCAAAAATTTAACTTCGCCTTTTTTAAAATTCCCGCCGGAAAGCAATGTGCCGTCGAGAACTGTTCGCAACGGCTTCGTTTGCTGCAAGCAGTTGTTTTTTAGAAATTTCCGGACGGCTCAATTGCGTTCGACAAGATGTCCATTCCATTGCCGTTCCGGTCTTTCACTATGCCGCCGGTCTGGGAAGCGGCTTGGAAATTTTCATCGGTAATCTCAACGTCGCTGCCGCCCGTCAAAGTAATGGTCAGCGTCCTGCCGTTCGAGCTTAAAGCAAGCTTGGCGGTGTAGTCTTCGGAACTGTCCACCGCTCCGACATCGAAAGTCGCAATCCCATCAATAGTTACCAGCCCCGCCGAAGCCACGCTCACGCCGCCAATTTCCGACGCATCGACCCCGGTTACATAAGTCCCTTCATCAAGACCGCCATTGATCGATCTCGGATCGACGGCTTCGCTGAAAGCGACGGTTATATAGTCGCCGCTATCGACATGATACCTGTCGCTGCCGTTGGAAACATTGATGGAAGTAATATACGGGAGGACATCGTCATCGTTATCGTCTCCGCCAAAAGTTCCGCTTGGCTTTCTATCGATATCGGAATCGCCTTCCATCGTATTGCCGTTCAAGTCCTCAACTGCGCCGCCAACCTGGGAAACACTGCCAAAGTCTTCGCTGGAAATGGGAATATCGCCGCCCTCGGTCAAAGTGATGGTCAGCGTCCTGCCGTTCGAACTTAGCGCGATTTTCGAAGTGAAAGCGCCGGAAACCGACACGGTTCCCATATCAAAAAACGCGATCCCTTCGATATTAACGATTCCCGCGGATGTTATCCTGGCCCCGCCGATCATTGAAGGTTCGATCCCGGTAATATTGCCCCCGTTGCCAAGGCTGTTGTTGATTGATTTCGGATTGATAGCTTCACTGAAAAGAATGGCAATACTGTCGCCGGTATCGATATAATCTTGATCCCCGCCATCCGCCGCTGTAACAGAAACGATATAAGGGCTGCTGCCGGTATCTCCGCCGAACGTTCCCGCGGGATCATCGATGCTGGAATCGCTTTTCATCTCATTCCCGTCCAAATCTTCCACCACGCCGCCTACCTGTTCGGCGCTGCCAAAATCCTCGCGATCGATCTTAAAATCGCTGCCGTTGGTTAAAGTGATCGTTAATATCTTGCCGGTTGGATCAAGCGCAACTTTTGAAGTGAAAGTGCCGGAAACCGACACGGTTCCCATATCAAAAGCGGCAATCCCGTTGATCGTAACCCTCCCCGCCGAAGAAAGGCTAAAACCTCCGGTTTCCGAGGCAAAAATTCCGGAAACATAACCTCCTTCATCAAGGTTTCTATTGATCGAATCCGGATCAATTACCTCATTGAAAGTAATTTTTATGCTGTCGCCGGTATCGATATAGCCGGAATCGCCGCCATCGGACACTTTAATTGAAACAATATCGGGACCGGCATTGCCGCTGCCATTTCCGCCAAATGTTCCAACCGGTTTGCCGATATTGGAATCGCCGTTCATAAAATTTCCGCCCTGGTCCTTGATAGTGCCGCCGATTTGCGCAGTGCCGGTGAAATTCTCGCTGATAATGGAAACATCGTCGCCACCGGTCAAATTAATGATCAAAACTTTGTCGCTTGAGCTAAGGGCCAGTTTGACGGTAAAATTCTCCGACCGCGAAACCGTTCCCGTGTCAAATGAAGCGATTCCTTTAACAGTCATCAAACCTGCCGAAGTTATATTCACCCCGCCGGTTTGCGAAGATGAAACTCCGCTCACATAATTACCCGAATAAAGCGAGCTGTTGATCGATCTCGGATCGACGGCTTCGCTGAAAGTTACAGTAATCGTATCGCCGGTATCGATATAGCCGGAATCGCCGCCATTCGAAACCGCAATGGATGAAATATAGGGATTACCGGCAGCCGAACCATGCAATAAAGCCTCCAATTGTTGCTGAAGCAAAATAATTTGCCTTCTTAAAAGTTCGATCCGGGTCAAAAGGTTGGCGTTGTAATTTCCGGTATAACCGGTAATGCCGGTTTGCATACCAGAAAATAACCCGCGGGTCGCGCTATTGAAATATCCGGTTGCAGAGATTCCATGGGCGGCTTGGAATCTGGCTAAAGCCGCTTTCGTGGCATTGCCAAAATAAATCGTTTCACGCCCGGGAGAACCGGCTCCGCTTGCCGCAACCAAGTAACCGTTCCCATTTAAGAATTGCTGCAAGCTCCTTACGTCCTCACCGGTCAAACCGAGCCCAAGGTCGCGGTTGATTTGCGGCGCCACAGTTGCCGCTTTTGCCGTGCCAATCGCCAGGACGGCGCCAAACGCGATCATTACTACCGCTAAAATTACACTCACCGATATTTTCTTGATATTCATAAATTTTTCTTTTTTATTCAACTGGCAGAATACCCCGAGGCTTTGCCTCGGGGATGAATGCCTGCCCGGAGCGAAGCGGAGGTTGAACAAACTTTTCCTACCGCGTAGCGGAAGCGGAGCGGAAGGAATACCTCGGGGCTTTGCCCCGGGGTAGTTTATTGATTAACGCACGCCGCGTTCTCCATCCCATTTAAGAAAACCCGGTTTAAAAAAACGTTTATTATATTTTTTAATATTAACATATCTTGAACCAAAACCGGCAATGATTTGTTTGATTTCACCCCCCGGCTTAAATTTCATCACACTTCAATCATCGCCCGCACCGGATTAATAAATGATTAATTATAGACATTGCGCTTTCATTGAAAAACCGCCCCTGCGGACGGATTTCGCGAATACTGCGCGGCTAATACTCGATTTTTGAAACGAAGCCATCCCAAAGCAGAGTTTTGGGCGGCGGAGCGACAATAGCCACCGGCTCCTTTTTAACCGGATGGATAAATTCTATGCTTCGGGCGTGGAGATTGATGCCGCCGTCGCTGTTGGCGCGGTCAAACCCGTATTTCAAATCGCCGATTATGGGACAGTCAATTTTTGAAAGCTGGGAACGTATCTGGTGATGCCTTCCGGTTTGCAAATCGATTTCCAAATAGAAACAGCCATCGCCTTTGGCCGCCACTTTATAAGAAAGCGTTGCCTTTTGCGAACCGGGCATTTCCCGTTCATACGCCAGCGATTTATTTTTTACGGTGTCGCGCGCCAACCAATGCTCGAGCGTTCCCGAATCGGCCGGCGGCTGGTTTTTTACGATCGCCCAATAAGTTTTGCGGATTTGCCGATCTTTTATCATTTCGTTCAATCGCGCCAGCGCTTTGCTGGTCCGGGCGAACAGCACCACGCCGCTCACTGGCCGGTCGATGCGATGCACCACGCCCAAAAAAACCGCGCCCGGCTTATTGTATTTTTCTTTAAGGTAAACCTTAACTTTATCGCTCAAGGGCTCGTCCCCGGTCTTGTCCCCTTGGACAATATCCGAAACCTGTTTATTGACCGCGATAATATGATTATCCTCGAATAGTATTTCCATTATTTTTTGCTGCTGCAGTATTTGAAAAGCGCTTTAATGCCGGCCAGGTTCTTTTCCCACTCCGTGGTTTTATGGGTAGCGAGTTCCACGGTCATAGCCGGTTTGCCGATTGTGGAAAGCCAGTCGGTAACATCTCCCGTAACCGCGTAGCCGTCAAAAGTCACGACCGTCTTGTATCCCGAAGCTTTCGAATAGACATCCATTATCTTAGCCGTTTCGGGCAGCATATCGCCGCCGCATTGGGAACCGTAGATCGCGTTGGACTGGCTATGGTAAAACACGAGCGCGGCCGGATCGTTTTCCAAAACAAACTTTTTGATCGCCGCGCTTTCAGGCTCGGAAAACGCCGCCGTACCGCCGCTTACGGGTTTATTTTGCCAAATCCCGGTAGTTTTCCAATTACATCCAAAATTGCGGTTCAGGTCCACGCCGCGGGCGTTAAGCCTCCCGTCGGCGTTTGTTCCATCCGGGACATCCGCCGCGGTAAAGCGGCCTTCCTTGCCGGTTACTTTGAACACGCCGTCGGGATTCATGGACGGAATAATTGTTATTTTAAGATTTTTCGGGATCAACTCCGGATTTTTGTCGAGATAGTCGATCAATTGATACGCAAGCAGCACGCTGTTCCATTCATAACCGCCATGGATGCCGCCGACAAAAACAATCTGTGTTTTCCCATCTCCGAGAGTGTAAGATTCTATCTGGCGCCCTTCCACTGATGCCCCGATCACCTCCCGTTCTGGCCCCCGGACTTCCGGTTCCTTTGGTGCCTCCTCGGTTGTTGTGGCAACAGGAACGGGTTGCGGGACTTCAACCTTCCCTGTTTTCTTTGGCCCTAAAAACACGAACATTGCCGTGCTAAGCACGGCAATGCAAGCAATGACAACAATTGTTAGTTGCTTGTTAAAACGAAAGTTCATTTTTATTTACCCGCCAGAATACCGGAACCAAAGATTTGCTGGCTGTCCAAGGACCCTGCTCGGAGTAGTTTATTTAGCGTAATATCCTAAAAGCGCCTTGATGCCCGCCCAGTTCTTATCCCATTCTTCATCTTCAGACGTGTTCAGGAGCACGCCGATCGCCGGAATATTATTCTTAGCGAACCAATCGGTCACATCGCCGGACACTTGGTAAGATTCAAAGTTTTTGTAGGCCGGATAACCGGAGGCTTTCGCGTAGAGGTCAGTGATCGTCTGCGTTTCCGGCAGGATGCCTTTGCCGCAGCTTGATGAATATACGCCGCCGCCAGCGCTATACCAGGCAACGACCGCGGCCAGGCTGTGATTTTTGGCATAATCCCGGATCGCCTGGCTTTCAGGTTCGGAAAACGCCGCGGTCCCGCCGCTCACGGTTTTGTTTTGCCAAACGCCGGTCGCTTTCCAGTTGCAATCAAAATTCCGGTTGAGATCAACTTTGTTGGCATTGAAACGGCCTGCCGTCCTTATGCTCAATTTGGCAGCCGCATCTAAGCTGTCGAACCGGCCCGCGTTTGCCATGAAATCTTGAGATCCGTCCGGATTCAAATTCTGGACTATCGTTACCCGGACATTGGCGGGAACCAAACTCGGGTCCGCGGCCAAAGTATTCGCCAGCTTTTCCGCCAGGAGAACCGTGTTAAATGAGTATCCTCCGTGGATACCGCCGACAAAAAGCAACTCCTTTGTGCCGGTGCCATAATGGTAAGCGGTGATCCCGGCCCCTCCGACTGACTTCCCAACAATCTCTTCTTTCTTATTCTCCGGCACTGCCGTTGGCGTTTCGGCAGGCGTATTATTAACTTCCGGGCTGCTCGTCGCGGCCGGGTTCATATTATTCTCCCCGGGAGTTGTTTCTTGCTCATCAACAACAGGAGTCTGATTCTGGACAGGTTCCGCGTTATTCCCTTGTTTATTCACGAAATAAGCATAAAGGATCCCGATTCCGGCGATCAAGATGGCAACTAACGCGATGATAATAGTTTTTTTCATGGTTTTGCTTAAATAATTATAATAACCATATAATAGCACGAAACTGGAAAATTGGATGACAATTATCAAAAACCGCCGGTTTCCCGGCGATTTTTTTTACATTACGGCCTGTCACATGGATTCAATGGTTTCAACTATCGGAAGCAGACTGCCGCTTTGGATGATCAAATCGAATTTTTCAAAAACATTGTCGTAAAAATCATGGTTCCTCATATGCTCGTCCTTCCGATCGTCAATAAAGAACCTCAACACATTATCGGTCCCGTCGACCATCGCCGCGTCATCCGCGCTGTCTCCCACCAAAATCGCGCGCGGCCGCCTCTTTTGCATCGCGTCAAGGAATTTCTTTCCCATTTCTTTCTTGTTCAAAGTATGCACCAGCGAATCCTTGTCCCAGCCGCAAATATATCCCTCCGCGTCAAAATAAAGCTTGGTCGATAATATCACCTCCGGCCGGACTTCGTATTTCCGGCACCACAGCTCGATCACGTCCTTAATTCCCGCCGAAACGATAACCGCGGGGATTTCTTTTTTCTCGCATATGCCAAAAAGCTCTTTTGCTCCCGGCCTTGCCGGAATCGCGTCCTCAACCTCGTGCGCCAAATCAGAAAATTTCAATCTGCTTCTTCCGTAAAGATCCAAATTTTTAGACCACCACTCGAACGCGTCCCCGTCCGTCATTTTGCCCGAAACTTCCAACGGCCGGAATTTATTGTACAATTCCACTTCTTCGGACAGGACGTCCGGCGGCAATTTCCGGCTTAACAGACCCCAAGTCGTAAGTTCCTCGCCTTTTTCGTTGGCATAGGGAGTGATCGTGCGGTCGAAATCCGTGGCCAGATATATCGCATTCCTTGCCCGCGCTCCGGAATGCCTCCATTTTGGCCATCGCTTTCGCCTTATCGCGGCATATGAAATTTTCCAATAATTTTTCCATTTCAATAATAAATTTTAACTATGAAAGTCGGCGAGAAACCTTCCCCCTGTCACGCGCCAGCCTCCAATCATTTTATACTTTTTAACGAAAAACTCAATCCGTCCGTAATCAAAAACCGTCCTACAGCGGGATTAAAATTAAATTTTGAATATTTTTAAACCCCTCGAGTGGCTTGCTCAAGGGGCATGATGTTCATACGTCTATACGATTAATTTGCTATGCACGAGCCGAGAAGAGGCATTGGAGCTTCTCCAATGATGCAATGAATCCCGGCACGCTTCCATAAGGGCAAGAATTTGATCGGTACTCCAGTATCAAACACATCTTCCGCGCCCACTATAGCGCAGACCAATTCCCTAACCGCCTGGTCACCACCTGTCATCAAAACCCGGCCATCTTTGAATTGAACCATACCAAGAGAGCAAGGCACCTCTATTTTTGCCGGTTGCCAGACCTTGATACCCATTGGTTCGAAAGTTTGCCTTATCAAATCCAAGGTTTCCGCAGGTTTCCTCAAAACCCAGCGGTTGGATTCATCCCAGAAGACAGTCTCCAGCAAAGGATCAACTATTAAATGCTGTTTTTTGTCTCTACCCCTCAGCAAGCACGCGACGCGATCGATATGAGTGTTACATTTAAAACCCGTGGGAGCATTTTTAGATCGCGACCACACCGTGGTTGCAACCGATGGGAATATCCCGATATTCATTCCTGTCCTTACTATAAAGTCGACGCCTGCATTCGATATATTTGATAGCGTATCCCCGATGATCATGGTCGAGTCTCGCACAAGAACCCGGCCGCCCTCCCCATATGGAGAAACCATCAATGACCAGCCGTTATTCTCCGACACCACTTCTTTGACAGCGCGGCTGTTTAAGAGAAGCAACTTTGCTTCCTCAAGAACGACGCAGAAATCCCTGGGGCATGCCATTATCCCAGGAAGAATATTCCCGAAATGTATCGTTCGACAATCAAGCTCCTTCAGGAAATTCCTGTCGGTGGGACCAGGGTAAAGCAAGGGAATCATGAAGTCGATGTCCATCGACTTCAGAGCCGATACGATTGCCGCATATTCCCTGCGAAGCGCACATTCAACTAAATCTCTACTTGCGGATTCTTCCAATACTTCACAATATATATCGGCTTGGCTTGATGGAAAAGATAATTCTTCTTCTCCGAAATCCACGCCTGCAAGTGGTTCACCGACAAAGTAAAGCATAAGTCACCTCCTTTGTGCATGCTAATTTACTTAAGATGAACTGGCTTTTTTTTAATACAATTTAGCTTAATAGTCAATATCTTAAAGCAAAAAACTGCCCGGTTATGGGCGATTTTGTGGGCTTCTACTGGCCCGGTTACGAGAGAGCAAAGCGGAATATTTATCGCCTATTTTTGACAGTTTAGCGTAGCCAGTTTCCAAACGCCATTTTCTTCCACGCACAATGTTAACGATGCGTTGGCAAGCAAAGTGAAATGGAAAAAACTTCTGAAGATATCATAGGTAAGCCCGTCGCCAAGCATCATGGTCGCGATGACCATTTTTATGAAATATTCATGGGATACGGCCAAAATATTTTCTTCGGTTAAGCCGGAAACATATTCGATAAAAAGCCGGGCCCGGTTTTTGATATCGAGAAAATTTTCTTCGTCGCTGTAATGCCAGCTTGGTTCATCGTTGCTTTTTTCTCTTATCAAAGCGAAGATCTTTTCGACTTCCGGCTCATTCAATAGCTTGCCCTCCATTTCGCTCGGCCATCTCCTTTCCTCCAAAAGGGCGACGTCCTGGACGTCCCCGCCGATAATTTTGGCAATTATTCCGGCAGTTTCTTTTGTCCGCTTTTGCGGGCTGGCGATAATCAAGTCTATCGGTATCCCATCGATTCGGGCGGCAAGCTGCTGGGCTTGCAAGCGGCCATTGTCGGTCAATCGGTCGTCAAAACTCACAGCCCCTTTTTGCAGGTTGCTGTTCGTTTCCCCGTGGCGCGCAAAATATAATTTCATATTTCCATACTGCAATAAATACCCCAGTTTTTTAAATAATTCCGTCGAGGGCGGGGTTAATTTCAAATTGCCTAATTCTTTCGGGTCGGTCCACCGGTATTTTACGAGATCGTCGTCAAGGCTCACCTTGATCTCATCCGAGTTTTTATCATTGATTTCAACTTTATAGACGGAAAATTTCATCTTGCAGATAATGTTTTCCCCGGTTGATAAAATTTTGTTCGATTCACCTCTTCCCGCGTCATCAACCAAAACGATTTTATATCCGGAAACGTCGATCCCCGTCTCTTCGGCAATCTCTCTTTTTAAAGCTTCCTCTTTACTTTCACCTTCATCAACACCTCCGCCAGGGATGTGCCAGCAATCCGAATAAACCCCGCCTTTCCCGGAGTCTTTCATTCCTTGGAACAATTTGCCGTCCTTGGCAAAAATCAACGCCGAAACTATATCTCGTTTTATTTCTCTCATGAATGTTATGGATTTAGATAATTTTTATTCCTGGCCCCAGTCGAGGAGTTCGGTGAATCTTAGGTAGAATCCGAACGGATCGACCATGCGGAAATCTTTCCATCGCTTGCCGCTGCCCTCAATCACTCTTAGCTCACGCACAATATTTTCGCTAAGGGATTCTTGCGATGTTTTATATACCACGTCAATATCGCCAACGGGAATGGTAATCGAAACCGCGTAGCCTTTTTTCGTATCTTTCGGGAATTGCTTGAAAAATGATTGATCATATACTCGTTCGTCGCCGCCGTAGAAATTCAGCATGGTATTCCCGATGATGTCCTTGCGGATCATGGTCAAATAGCCAGGTTTCTCCGCATTGGGCGCGTCATCCATGCGGACTTCAAAACCAAGCCTTGAGTAGAAGTCTTTGGCCGCGTTGAGGTCAGGGACGTGCAGTTCGATGATTAGGTTGTTGAGGATGGGGGTAGGCATATTCCACAATTCTACCAAAAAACCGCCGAATTGGCGATTTGGGGGGAGGAGGGCTGCTTTGATAATTTTTTTGAGTTTGTACCAATTAAAAAAGTTTAGCGCGCCTTTAATTTATTTTGTTCGATTTGTTTTTGAATTTCGTAAAAGAAAAATTCGAGTTCTTTTGTGTTTGATATTCCCTGTATGTTTATAGCACGATCCATTTTAAAAATTTCCTTTTCAGCTTCCGTTTGTTCAACTTTATATCTTTCTTTCGTATAGTCAATCGATTTTAACGCACACATAGCGAGAAGTATTGTTTCTTCGAGAGTTGTCGGACAACGCAATTTACCGAAAGCAACCCAAGGAAACATTATCGACCGTCCCTTATCGCGAGGAGAATGTGCCAGCATACTAGATCTAATTTTGTATAATCCTGGCCATTTTTTGAATCGATCAATTGCGGGTAACACAATTCGAGCGGTTTCTTTTACGGTATCATCTTTTTTTGCAAATGAAGAAAACCTTTGCCATTCCTCAAGGAAGGAACACAACAATATTTGAATATAATTCTGTAATGTAAAAACTAAAAATGGGTCATTCAAACGCTCTTGCCGACCAGAAAGGTGCACTCCTTCAACCGAATAAAGACACAACATAGCACGCTCAATGCTGTTCCTTATTGCAGTTAAAGCAACTATGGATTCTTGAAATTCAGTCATTAAATTTTTCAGTCATTAAAATAACGAACTCTAATCCTATCAACACCAAAAGTTATATAAGGACTAACCTTCCCGCAATTCTGTGCATCTAGCAACTTTAGAACTTCTTCTCCCATGAAAGGAGCCGTTTCTCCATACGTATTCACTCTCCCCTCCTCTCTAAATTGTTGAATTTCTTCTTGCGACGGACTTGCCATATCCCCCAAATATTTATATAAATCATTGGCTGACTCACAAATATCATTTTCGCCTATAATAATTGTTTGATATTCCCCAGGATTACCCGAATAAAGCGATTCATATGCATAAGAATTTGCCGTCGCCCCTGAAATAAAAGACTTAAAATCACCCCTCTCTTCTTTAAATACATCAATAATGGTTGATTTGTTTAGCTGAACATTTTTACCAAAAGTAAAACCATATTTATCTTTACCAAAAAAATCTTTTTCTCCGGTATATTCCTGAGCCATCTTAAATACTTCTCTATTTATAACAACGGGAGTTCTCCCGCAATAAGTTATAGCCCAATATATAACTTCATTATCAGCCATATTTACTAACGTTTGTATAAAAGCGCCTTTATATTGGAATATATATTCTGTGTGTTTTTCATAAACTTCTCTTTGAATTATTTCTGAACCAAGTGTTTGTTTAAAAAAATTTATACTTTGCCCAGCTTAAAGTTCGTTAATTTTATCGCTAATATTTTTTGACATGAGCAAATTATCATAAAAAAAAGTTGATATATTGCTAAAAAAAGTTCCTATAGTAATAAGCGCGCCCAAAACTACAGCCAATACTGCTATAAGTTTTACAAAACGATTTTTTTCGATCCTTTTTACCAATAATTTAAAAGTCATCGAATCAAGCCTCTATCGCAAAAATAATTATGGAATAGAGGTCTATAGAACAGGGTCTTTCTGCTATTATTTGCTAGTTTCCAATTATTTTATACTTTTTTGTAAAAGACGCAATCCATAATCGAAAACCGCCTTACGGCGGGATATGGTAATTCGATTTGACTGGCGACTGACTGGCCGTCTGGGACGAAGTTGGAACATTCTTATTGATAATGTAATTGCTGGGACTCCGTGGGTGAGACTCCGTGGGTCTAACCCATAACCCCCACATCCCTCACAAAAATTTTACTCTCGTAAATGAAAAAAGATGAAACACGGTTCATCTCTGGGATACCCTCACTGCCGCGAGGCAAGCGGGAACATACTGGACCACGCTGTCTAATTCAGCTTGGGTTTTCGGATCGAGACCATTCCAAGCATCTTCTCCTAATTCAAGTATTCCTCTCCGAATGTATCCTTGTTCCCATTGCTGGCATACATCGGTAATATGTTGTGTCTTCCAGTCGGACGCAAGCCAAGGAATTTTCCTCGTCGAATTATGCAGGAATGTAAATCGGCAAAGATATTCTACGAATTTATCAAACTCGGGACTTAAAGCAGTCCTTTCATTTTTCAATTCTTTAAAAAAATCTTCTAAACTTGCCGCTGAAATCACTGGCATTTTTCCTTTTGCGCTGGCGAGGATTGCCAATCTTATTGCGTATGCAGCCTTATCGCCGTTGACAGGCCATTTTTCTTTACTAGCTATCCCGTTTACTGCGCGCCACAATAGCACAACCAGTATTGTCAGATTGGGGTCTTTAACATAACCCATATTAGGTACTCCTCCAATTTAAAAACAATACCACATTAGTGTGGTATTGTCAAGTGCTGCGGGACTTGGATTCGAACCAAGATTGATGGATTCAGAGTCCATATGCCTACCATTAGCAGATCCCGCAATGAGTAGTTAAATTCGGCAAAACAGAGTTGATTATATCAATTTTATCTGATTTAGCAAGTATCCCCCAGAGGCGACGCTCGCAAGCAATGTGCGCAGATTGGTTGTCAGATTTGCCCCAGATTTCTTTTTTTAGACCGAGCAAAATCTGAGGTGTAGCATCGCTACATCGAAGATTTTGCGACCGAGAAAAAATGAAAGATGGGGTGAAGATGCAAGCAGAATGCGCACATTGCTTGCGAGCGTCGCCTTTTTAAACTTTCAAGTGGCGGCCCACGGCGATCATGCTGGAGATAGTTCCCAGGGCGGCGCCGATCGCCAGCTGGAGGCCGAACAGGGTCCAGAGGTTGGCCATCAGGTTGGACCAGATATCCATTCCGGGCAGGAGTTTTGCCACGGACGGATTCAGGTACCAGCAAACGATCATGGTCACGAAAAGCGAGAACAGCGCGCCCAAGATGCCGAAGATCAGGCCTTCAACCAGAAACTGGCCGCGAATGAACCACCGCGCCGCGCCGACAAGGCGCTGGATGCCGATCTCCATGCCGCGGCTCAATATCGCCATCCGGATGGTGTTAAATGTTACGATCAACGATATGACCCCGAGGATAATAAAAAGGTACAAACCAACTCTTTGCGCGCCTTCGGTCAGCGAGAATATCGCTTCGATGGCATCTTTTTTCTCGCTGTAATTCACCTTGCTGACCATGTCCTTGTATTGGTCTCCGTCAAGCAGCGCGGCAACCTGTTCATATTGCGCCGTTGAAGCGGCGTTGATATTCAATACCGGCAAGAACGGATTTTCGTTCACTTCTTCCAACGATTGCAAAAGAACAGGATCGTTCCCGTGCCGCGCGGTAAAATCCGCCAGCGCATCCTCTTTGGATTTATATTCAACCTCGGTTATACCCGGAATGCTGCGGATGTTATCCTCGGCCTTCAAAATATCGTCGCGGGAAACGCTGTCATTGAAATAAATCGATATATCGGCTTTGGATTCAAGCTCTTTAACCAAAAAATTGCTCACGTCCTTTAAGACGAAAAGTGCTGAAGTCAGCATGATCGGGATCATGATAATGAACACATTGGCCACCGCGATACCTCCGTCGCGGGCAAGATTCTGCCACCCCAAAGTAATGATACGTTTTAAAGAATTGAACATAAAAAAAGTTTAAAGTTAAAAGCGCAAAGCGCAAAATAAAAATCCCGATCGAATTTTACTTTACGCTTTTCGCTTTAAGTTTTACGCTATAAAGCGAAGCGGCCGTTTTCTTCGTCGCGGATGATCTTGCCTTTTTCAAGGGTTACCACCCGCTTTTTCAGCTTATTGACGATTTCGCGGTTGTGAGTCGCCAAGAGCACGGTCGTGCCCATTTCATTGATCTTGAGCAAGAGTTTTAGAATATCCAAAGTGTGGTAAGGATCCAAGTTCCCCGTCGGCTCGTCAGCCAGAACCACTTCCGGGCGATGTATCAGCGCGCGCGCAATCGCCACCCGCTGGCATTCGCCGCCGGAAAGCTCGGTCGGGTAATTCTTTCCGTGTTCGCTAAGCTCAACAATCTCAAGAATTCTGGGAACATCCCGTTTTATTTCGGCATCGCTGGCGCCAATCACTTTCATTACGTAGGCGATATTCCCATACACGGTCATATTCGGCAGAAGTTTATAGTCCTGGAAAACCGCACCGATGTTGCGCCGCAGGCCGTTCAATTTCCCGTGTTTTAATTTATGAATATTCTGGTCATTGAACATGATGCAGCCGTTGGTCGGCTTTTCCTCCGCCAGCACCAATTTGAAAAGCGTGGTCTTACCCGCGCCCGACCGCCCGACCACCGAAACGAACTCGCCCTGCTGGACATCAAACGATATCCCGTCCAAAGCCACAACATTGTTCGCTCCCCGCGACGTATAAATTTTCGTAAGGTCGTTAAATTTGATCATTGGATCCTTGAATAATTTTACTCCAATTTTATCTCCGCTTCAATAAATTCGTCCAAATCACCGTCCAGAACTTCATCCACCTGCGACGTTTCAACACCGGTGCGCGTATCCTTGACCAGTTTATACGGATCCATCACATAGTTGCGGATCTGGTTGCTCCAGCTCGGCGACACCCGGTCGCCCTTGATCTTCGACAATTCGGTCTCCCGCGACTCCTGCATCAAATGGAAAAGCTTCATTTTCAACAGCTCCATGGCGCGGTCTCGGTTCTGCCCTTGGATGCGTTCGGTCTGGCAGGTGGCAAACATTCCCGTAGGAATATGGGTAATCCGCACCGCCGATTCCCGTTTGTTCACGTACTGGCCGCCCGGCCCGCTTGACCGGTAAAAATCGATCCGCAGATCCTCGGGCCTCAGTTCCAAATTTTTCAGTTCGCTTTTTGGAAATTCCGGATAAACCTCAACGAGCGCGAATGACGTCTGGCGCAGATGTTTGGCATTGAACGGCGACAGCCGCACCAAACGATGCACCCCGGTTTCCTTCTTCAATAAACCATACGCCATCAATCCTTTAATATATATCGAAACCTCCTTATAGCCAACCCTGCCGTCGGTAACGCCATCCCCGAACGACTCGTGCAAAATCGTTGTTTTAAACCCTTTGCGTTCGCAATAACGGTCATACATCCGCAACAGCATCGCGCCCCAATCCTGCGCGTCCTGTCCGCCCGCGCCCGAATGAATGGTTAATATCGTGTTTTCATGGTCATATTTTCCCGAAAGAAAAACCAATTTTTCCTTTTCCTCCAATTTCTCCGCGGCGGCAGAGATATCGTCATCGCTGGCACCTTCAGAGAGCATTTGCAGCTCCACATCCAGGTCATCAAGGTCAACCACCGTCTTTTTCAATCCTGCCAGCTCCTCACTTATCCTGGCCGCCTCCTCGGGTATTCCCCAAAAATCGGGGCGCGCCGCCGCTTCCTCCAATCCTTTTATTTTTTCCTTTTTCGCGGGAACGTCAAAGACGGTCCGCCAACTGGCGGAGCTTAGCCTGCAATCCTTCGATTTGTTCTTTGTTATCTGCCATTCAATTAAATACTATACACTGCCAATGTACCAAAAATACCACCAAAAATCAAAAAACCTCATCAATAAATTATTGCAATATTCTTGAACCGAAAATCTCACAAAGAAAGCCCCGCCATAAAACGATACATAGCCCGGCAGCAGATTGCAGCCTTGTATTTCAAAACCCCGCTTTCAAGCGGGGTTTGTCGCAACCCTACTACTGGGAGCCGAGAAGAGGGGTCGAACCTCCGACCTGCGGTTTACGATACCGCCGCTCTGCCAACTGAGCTATCTCGGCATGAATAGTTAATGAGTATTGAGTTGATGAGTAATGAGAAAAATACAAACACATCAACGCAAAAATTCTAACACAAAATATAAAAAAAGAAAGGGGGTAACCCCGCTTTTGTTTTAAAATTTGAGGAGGTCTGTCCTCGGCGTAATCGCAGAGGTCAGTCCTCATCAAATTTTGCATTTAAATTTTTATTGTTCGCCTTCTCTGATTCAAGCAACAATCTTTCGTTTCCGACCTGGATAAAGAAGGAGGAGGAGACACAAACAAACTTGCCCCTCAAAACCCTACCCTTGAATAGTAAGCCGCCATCCATCCACTCGTAGAATCATCCACAAGTACTCCAGCGGACAAGTCGCATTGACAATCACCGATACAATGGTCGCACTTGCATTCCTGCGCGCAATCTGAGCAACACCAAAATGGACACCTTGGAGTCGGTATTAAGACTGTCATTCTTCAATCCTCCTTTTCCCAAATAAAACTTGGGAAAATGATGGGGACGATCGGGTTTGCATCCGGCGCTGTAGTTTTTATATACTCACCGGGAAACCCTTTGGATAGCGCTTTCGGGAACCGGTTTCGGGCGAAGCCGCGAATCCTGTAACCGAGCGCTATTTTCTCTCTTCTCCATCATTCTCCCAATTTTCAATGTCCTTATCCTTACACCTATATTATACAACACAATCTTCAATTTTGTCAAGAGTAAACAAAAACCGCCATTAACAATGCCGGGTTGGACTGGATTTATTCCGAGGTAGACCCCGGGCTTGCCCGGGGAACCGACGGAATGAGGATTCCAAAGGAAACATCCTTTGGCCGCCTTAGGCAATGCGGAAGTACCCTTCGGCGTGGTTTCAGACCACGT
>Ga0172379_10001374_pt1 | contig 48767 bp, 36 predicted proteins | sample GrowelOW334metaG_FD_119756 | JGI IMG/M metagenome (GOLD analysis project Ga0172379, IMG submission 119756) | Groundwater microbial communities from an aquifer near a municipal landfill in Southern Ontario, Canada - Groundwater well OW334 metaG | ecosystem: Environmental > Aquatic > Deep... | reverse complement strand
GATGTCCTTACGCTAGAAACAGCAAATACCGCAGCTCAACCATACAATGGGTTTGGACAAGGCATAGCGTTTAGAGGGAGAACATATTCAAACGGCACAGTGAGAACCTTGGGGAGAATTGCAACGGTGCTCACTGATGATTCGGTGACAAATACAGGAAGTGCAATGATATTTCAAACTGTTCCTGATTCAACGTCGACTTCAACCCCAACTGAGAAGATGAGAATTAGTTATGATGGCACTATTGGTTTTGGAACTTCTGTTCCAACTTCAACTGCACGCATTACAGTAAATCCGATAGGTGCAGTTTCAGCTGATATGGCAACGGGACGCATTCAGCGCCTCGGTACTCCACTTGTTGCAACCGATGCCGCAACAAAAAGCTACGTCGATAGTTCTGTAACTGGGGGAAGCGGTACCGCGGTCGGGTATTGGACGCTTGTTGGTTCAAATCTTTATAACTCATCAGGAAGTAACGTCGGTGTTGGTACCTCAACCCCCTCTAAGAAACTTCAAGTTTTTGGTACGTTTGGTTCCGATTCTGGAAATCTTTATACCGATGGCACAGGAGTTATAACTGGTGCAGCTCTTTATGACATAAACAATGCTGCTTATTTCATAGATCCAAGTGCAGCTACTTCTATGAAGACTGCGGGTGATGTACTTATCGGAGGATCAGGAGCACCAGGAGCAAGATTGGATGTGGTAGGCAATGTGAATATTGGAAGTCTTTCGTCGGGAGCTTATTCTCTCACTCAAAATGCGGGAGATTGGGCTGCAACAAATGGATTTACACGAAGTTGGACGGGTGCAAATGGTGGGACATTATTCCAAGAAATTGCGAGCACCACTGTCCTTTCGTTCCAATCAAATTGGACGGATATGCAATCTCATATTCAATTCATTCGTGGTGCAACGAGAATAACTGCATTTCCTTCTGGTAATGTAGGTATTGGAACTGTATCGCCGGGCACAAGCAAATTGTATGTGAATGGCGCTGTTACTTTTGCTGGCAGTTTAGATATGCTCACGAATAATATTGCTATGAATGGTGGTAATATTGGCAATGTGGGCAAATTGACCGTGACCGCAATCGACCCTCTTTATAGTATTGATGGAGGAAAATACGCAACGTACGCCGCTTCTATTGCGGGTGGTGTGAAAGAAGAGTTTGTTGGGCGCGGTACATTTCCTGCTGTTCCAATTTCAAATTGTGAAGATAAATTGAAAATTGAAAATTGTAAATTGAAAATTTCGGAATCTCGGGAATATGTAATTGATTTCAACAAAGTGGAACGAGGTTCTGACTTGTGGGTCTGGTATAACGCAGTCGATTTTTCAGATGAGAACGTAGAGGTTCTAGTAACTCCAGTGAAGACCGCAATCCCAATAGCATATGAAATAGTAGGGAACACAATAGTCTTCCACGCCTCTGCGGATAGTAATTCATCGCTCGGTATCCCTGATTCAATCTCATTCAGCTATCGTTTGATTGCAAAGCGGCACGATTGGAAAAATTGGCCAACGTTTGCAAAAGATCAAAAAGAAACCCCATCATTTGTTATCAAATCGAAGAAGATGTAGGAATGAATAAAGAATAACGAATAGGGAATAATGAAAGGAGAAATAAAGAATTTTACTGATCTCAATGCGTGGAAGGAGGGTCATAAATTAACTGTAATGATATATCGGCTAACACAACAGTTTCCGAAAGATGAGCTTTTCGGCCTCACAAATCAAATGAGAAGATGCGCGGTTTCTATAACCTCGAACATCGCAGAGGGATTTAGTCGTCAGTCATATAAGGAAAAAGTTCAGTTTTATTCAATTGCACAGGGATCAACTACCGAATTACAAAATCAATTGATTATTGCGCGAGATGTACATTATGTAACCCAAGAGAAGTTTGATGAGTTATATCCTCAATCTATTTCAACTCACAAAATAATCAACGGACTTATAAAAAAGTCAAAAGAATTTGCTCATAATTCGTAATTCATTATTCTTAATTCTGTATCTTCCAGATTGTGCTAAAATAAAACAGAGATGCTTGCTGAAAATAAAAAAATTATAGGTATTGCGGTTGTTGCAGCAATTTTTGTTATTGCCGCGTTTGTATTTTTTGTTCCCGTGAAAAAAGATACACAACCTACTTCAGATAATAAGAGAATAGGTGCAACAAATGAGGGATACGTATCAAGTAGTACAAATGCACTACCCACCGTTGAGGGTGGTACTCGAACTGCAGTGGAAATGAATATCCCAACTCCTGGCTCTGGCGCAGCTTCACCTTCGTTAAAAGACGTTGCAATTCCTACTGAGGTGATTCCTACGGGGGGTCTTGGGTTTCGGAAATTCATAATTCGAGGAGAGGGTAATAAATTTATTCCTTCCACTATTGTAGTAAATGAACTTGATATTATTGATTTAACATTTGAAGCAGTTGATACAAATTACAATCTTTATTTTCCAGACTTTGCAGTACTTATTAACGCAGGGAAGGGAAGTAGTGGGAAGGCACAATTCCAAGCAACACAATACGGACAATACCAATTTACGTGTATGGATTGTGGCAATGAAATGAAGGGAACATTAATTATCAATAAGAAATAGATGAAATTAACTATACCTAAAATCGGATTTGGAGTTGTGGTGATAGTGATAGGTGTGGTGTTTGTGCATTCCATTAATTTTGTAAATGCGGGCGCACTCTCTTCAATTACATTTCTCGCGGCCTCGCCTACGTGTAATGCATCTTCCACAGGGACTCTCTATATGGATGCATCTAATCAGCTTCTTATTTGTAATGGTACTACGGCGGATCCTATTATCACGGGGAGTGGTGGTGTAACACAGGTAAGTGCCGCTACGGTTACGCAAGGAATTTTTGGTTCAAGTGCAACTTCAAGTAATAGTCAATACATTTTTAGGCCACAAGTAAATAGTACGGGTATGTTTGCAGTACAAACAGCCGTAGGAGGGGCGGTGTTGAATGTAGATACTACGAATACGCGAGTGGGTGTAGGAACTGCGGGCCCGACAAAGACCCTTGATGTAACCGGTCCTATAAGGACGAATACCGGTGCGATGTATGGCGGGTCTGGATTTAGTTTTTATACTGATGCAAATGGTGCACAGGTAGGTTCTTTTGGTGGGTTATTGCTTGGCACCTCGTATGACAGTACTCCTGGCGCAAACCAAATCAGAACTTCTTCAAATCAAAATCTTGATATTAATACGCGAGGCACGGGGTATCTTACACTTTCTACCGCAGACACGGAAGACGTGAGACTTACAAGTGCAGGTAATTTTGGTATCGGCACAACTACTCCTAGCGCAAAATTGGATGTAGTAAATACTGCGCAAGGAATTATTTCTAGATTTCAAGGGGGGACAGATGATACAAACTACGAATACGTTGGATATTACTCTGGCACCACTCGCCAAGGAATAATGCTTTGGGATGGGTCGTGGTCTGGTTGTTCTAGTATTAACGATGAGTTTTGTATCAAGGCGGAAAACGGCAATAAACTCTCACTTTATAGCAGTGGTGCGGTAGGTGATGACATCTTACTTATGCCAGGAAGTGCTCATGTGGGTATTGGCACCACAACTCCTTCTTATGGTCTTGAAGTTGGTGGTGGAAACACATTTGGTTTTTCGAGAGTTGGTTATCCTAATGCGTCTCTAACGCTAACCAATGTTGGTGGTGTAGGCAACGCAGCATTAGTTCTTGATGCAAATGCTTATGAATTTAGAATCGGAGGGGCTTTTGGGAAACTAGCTATTTTAAATAATGGCAATGTGGGCATCGGTACTACCACTCCCGCAACCACACTTCACGTAATTGGAACTTCCACTATCTCTGGCAACCTTAGTGTGGGAGGCACTATTTCCGGTTCTCTTTCTGGTACCTTTGTGGGTACCACTCCTGCTGCAAGCGTAACTGCGGGCACTTTTGGTTCTAATTCAAATTATCGTTTTAACAATTCAGGAGGTGCAGTATTGCTTTATACCGACGCAACTAATAGTAGGGTTGGTATTGGAACAGTAAGTCCTGTAGACAAGCTCGATGTGCAAGGAGGTATTGCAGGAGAAAACGGATACAATTTATCTGATGCAGCTACTGACAATTTGTTGGTGAATGGTGATTTTGAAATGGGAGATAAGTATGGCTGGGATAACGGAGTGGTAGTTGCGGGAGGGTATTCGGGAAATTACGCGCTCCAATTTACAGGGAGTGTTCAAGTATTAAGTGATGATTATATTCCTGTTGATCCTACAAGAGATGTGTTCCAGTTAGAGGCGTGGGCAAAGAAATCGGTTGCGGGAGTAACACCTGGAGTTTTATATTTTGGTTATATTGCATACAACGCGAGTAAGGTTGCGGTGACTACTGCTCCTTGTGGTACCTACTGTTATTTTGCAGCATCTGGATTTGTACTTCCTGCTGATGCTGCCTGGCATAAACTTTCAGCAACGACTGTAGGCGAGGGGGCTGTTGCTCCTAATTTTCCTGTAGGAACGCGTTATGTGCGAGTTTTAGGGTTGATAAACTATACTGCGTCAGGTGATGCAGTAACCTTGCTTGATCATGTAACCCTAAAGCGCTTAACAAAAGACCCTGTAATCGTAGGTAATTATTTTTCAAGCACAAACTTAACTGACCAGAATCAGTATTCTACGCTTTATACAACTTCGGCAAACAATTTAATTTTTAGTTCCCCTGGAAAGGTTGGAGTTAATACGGGTGCTCCTGGGGGAGCCCTTGATGTTGCCTCTGCGCTTACTACCGATGGATATTGGTTGGATGGTAAGGCGGCAATGACTGGAGAAACTGCCGACAACTGGCTCCGTCTTAATCAAAGTTCTTCATGGACAAATGGAGTGTATACACCGAGTGTATTGCGCGTTGATGGTGAGATACGACAAGGTTCGGCAGATGCGGGAGCCTATGGTATTCAGACCTCAGGAAATCTTTATTCTGGGACAGATTCTCATCTTGCCGTACTGTCTGGTAGGGTTGGCATCGGTACTACCACTCCTGCAACCACACTTCACGTAATTGGAACTTCCACTATCTCTGGCAACCTTAGTGTGGGAGGCACTATCTCCGGTTCTCTTTCAGGTACCTTTGTGGGTACTACTCCTGCCGCAAGCGTAACTGCGGGTACTTTTGGTTCTAATGCAAATTATAGATTTAATGATTCGGGAGGAAATCCACAACTCTATATCGATGCAACAAACGGAAGGGTAGGTGTGGGGACGGCGAGCCCAGGATATGAATTACATGTAGCGGGAGGCGCTGCCCAATTTGATGGTGGTATAAATGTACCTACGAGTGCGACAAGTACTTTTGGTACAAGTGTTAAGACGGTATATGGAAATTGGGGCGCGAATAATATGGTGGGTGGTGTCTCTGCTAATTACTGGATACAGGTGGCGCAATTTACTTTGAATGGTGATTACCAAGCAATGAGAATGAATGTGACAGGAGGAGGAAGAATCTCGGGTGGCACAGCAGAAGGAAATCCCTTTGAATTTTATGTACAGGCGAGAAATGGTGTGGGGGCACTTGAGTCAGCGAATTCATATTTTCATCAAAAAAATTCTGCTACTCCGAGTGTGAAAAATGTTTCGCTCGTCCTTCGAAGTGGTGTTGGGTCTGCTAATAATGTATTTGAAGTTTGGGTTCAATTTGGTACATCGTGGCAAGATACATTTCCTGTAACAGTAACGTGGTGGGGGACAGGCACTATGAATTCGGTGGCAACCACACCACAACCACAGGCGGCTGCGGTCACCGCTGGTTTTATTGCGGAGTATCTCCCTAATTATTATGAATTTGCACAGGGAAGACTGGGCATTGGAACAACTGTATTTAACCCTGGATACGCACTTGAAATCCAAGCAGGAGCGGGAACCGCGGCATATTTTCAAACGACCGCTGATAGTCAGATTACACTTAAGAGTGGTGATACGTGGACGGGAATAACTTTTGATGATTCGGGAGCGGTGAATGATACTATTTGGTATAACGGTGGCAATGGGACATTTGCAATTGGGGGTGGTGGTGCAAATGTAGCTGGAAAGAAACTCCATGTAGATGGAGGTATGAGTATTGGTGCAAATGCCGATGCGTATACAGCCATTACAAATGGACTTGCTGTTGAAGGGAGTGTTGGGTTATACGGAGCAATAGGAACAACTGCAAGTCGTCCCGCAGTGAGCACTCCATTAATAGCGGGTGAAATTCATGGTTATGATACAAATGCATCATTGGGAAGCGATGGTGGATTATTAAGATTGAGTGCTGGTGGAGGAACGGGAGCATATCGTTCGTATATTGATTTAACTGGATATAACAATACCGGAATAGATGAAAGTGTTCTTGTATTCGGAACGAGAACCACTGAGAGAATGCGCATCACGAATTCAGGTTATATAGGTATTGGCACTTCAACTCCTTCATACCCTCTTGATGTAGCACCAGTGAGCGGCATTTCTATTGATGTAAATTCAGGGCGTATTACAAATCTTGGTACTCCAATTGTAGCAACCGATGCCGCAACACGTGGATATGTAGATGGGTTATTCAGCACGTCCTCGGTTGGTTACTGGACTGGCTCAGGTGCAAATATATATAACAACAATGCAGGTAACGTCGGTGTTGGTACCTCAACCCCCTCTAAGAAACTTCAAGTTTTTGGTACGTTTGGTTCCGATTCTGGAAATCTTTATACCGATGGCACAGGAGTTATAACTGGCGCAGCTCTTTATGACATAAACAATGCTGCTTATTTTATAGATCCAAGTGCAGCTACTTCTATGAAGACTGCGGGTGATGTACTTATTGGAGGATCAGGAGCACCAGGAGCACGATTGGATGTGGTAGGTGATGTGAACCTAAATAACCAAGCATTAACTGCTGCGGGGTCCCTTAATCGTGGTTATTATGTATATAAGAGTGGAACGACTGCATACGGATTGAAACTTCAATACACAGGTTCAGAATATGGAACAATGATGTTTGGTCCAAACCAAGCAAGTAGATTTTTGAGTTTTGGAAAGGTGGGGGCTGCACTAGAGGATGACAATATGATCGAGTATATGAGAATGGATTTGGATAATGGCTATGTAGGTATTGGTACTACCACTCCTGCCACCATGCTCCATGTGAATGGCAATGTTACTTTTGGTGGTAGTTTGGATATGAAAACAAATAATATTGCTATGAATGGCGGTAATGTTGGTTCTGTAACAAAACTCACTGTACAGACTATTGACCCTCTTTATAGTATTGATGGTAGAAAATATGCAACGTTTGCAGCATCTATTGCGGGTGGTGTGAAGGAAGAATATATCGGCCGTGGTGCACTTATCGCTCCAATGACGAATTGTGGAAATAAATTGAAAATTGAAAATTGTAAATTGAAAATTTCTGGATTGTACGAATATTCCATTAATTTCGATAAAGTTGAACAGGGGAGTGACCTCTGGGTCTGGAAGCATGCCGTTGATTTCTCGAAAGATAATGTAGAAGCATTTGTAACTTCATATGGTATGTCGGCGGATATATATTATAAAATTGATGGTGCTACAATCTCATTTTATGGCGACAAGCCTGCCGAATTCTCCTATCGTCTAATTGGAAAGCGCCATGATTGGGAAAAATGGCCAACCTACATAAAAGACCAAACAGAGACCCCAAGCTTTATTCTGAAGTAAAGTATAATTTCTAATTAACCTAATTTCTAATTGCTCTAAATAATATCCAATCCCTAAGTTTTGAATTAGTCATTGGTAGTTGTGCATTGTGATTTGATTAGAAATTAGTGTAATTAGATATTAGAAATTAGCCACGTGTCGTATGCTACAATAATTACAATATGACTGAGAAACAAAAAATAACATTGTGGGTTGTAATAGGGCTTGTTGGTGCTGCAATTATTGTGTATCTCGGTGTGAGAGGAGGATTAAATACAACCACGGTTGGAGGAGGAGTGCCCACCTCGTCTACTCCAGCTAATGAAGTAACAGAAAGACCAACGGGGGCTCCTGCGCAAAGCATCGAAGTTCCCAAAGCATCGGAGCCTATTAATGTGGGTGAGATACCCTCAAAGGCAGTAAAACTTTCAATATCTTCCTCTGGTTTCTCTCCAAGTTCTTTTACGATAGATGCGGGGGATAGGGTAATGATTGCAATAACAGGTGATGAATTTACCCATACTTTTTCATTCGACAATCCTTCGCTTTCCAATTTTTCAGTAGGAGTTTCGGCGGGGCAGACGCGGACGATAGAATTCAACGCTCCTGGGAAAGGCGAGTATGTGTTCCGATGCGGTTTACCAAATCATGCAGAGCGAGGTGAGGTGGGAAAAATGATAGTAAAATAAAGTCGAAAGAATAAAAATATAAATAATAATTATGAACGAAGATACAAAAAAAATGGTAGGATGGGGGATTGTTGCATTAGTTGTGGTGGGTATTTTTGTAGGGCTCGTGATGATGAGTAATAGTAAGACATCAACACCAGCAGTTACAAAACCACCAATTACTACGCCTGTGTCAGGTACGAGCCCCGTGAATGAAGAGGGGAAGGTAGTTACCGCGGAAGGAAAGGAGGTAAAAAATAATGTAACACCGGGAGCGGTTGAGGCGCCAAAATCATCAAATCCAGTAGCGGTAGTTGATATTCCTCCAAGTGCGATAAAACTTCAGGTAACAAGCGGAGGATTTACTCCAAGCTCATTTGAAGTGAAGGCAGGAAGCGCAGTGACGCTTTCAGTGACATCAGGTGATACACAAACGCACATTTTTATGTTTAATGACGCTTCACTTTCTGCGGTAGCGCTTGGTCTCGGTCCGCAGGAGACACGTATGATTACGTTTAATGCACCTGCGAAAGGAGAATATGCATTTCGTTGCGACGTCCCAGGACATACAGGACGAGGTGAGACAGGAAAGATGATAGTGAAATAAAGGTTTTCTCCCGCCCCTGGCGGGAGAATTTTTAATTAACCTAATTTCTAATTGCTCTAAATAATATCCAATCCTCAAGTTTTAAATGAGCTATTGGTATTTTTGTATTGTGATTTGATTAGGAATTTAGATACCCATCATTAAAAATTTTCGCGGTATTAGAAATTTGGATATTGGTTATTGATTAGAAATTAGTGTAATTAGATATTAGAAATTTTCTCCCTGCGGGAGATGTCCCGAAGGGACAAAAATTGGCCTTACCTTTTTGTTATAATAAAATGTATTGAAATCACTCACTAAATTTTTTAGAAAAATCTCAAAAGAAAAGAATATTTTTTGGGGTCTTGGTGTTGCATTTTCAGTGATGATAGCAACTATTGGGTTGGTTGGCTTTATTTTATTTGGTTCTTTTGTAATACGGAATTGGTTCGAGCGCTACATTCTCGAATCGGCGCTTTTCCGTTTAAATATTCCAACAGAGTCAACGACGACCGCACCACAAGCAACCACGCCATTATCACATGCAAAAAACCCACTTATTGATCTTTTTAATATACAAAAAGAAAAGTCACTTTTTACCATAATCCCTAATAAGACGGCACCCACAACTTCTCAAGAAAGCTTAGGATATGAGACGTTTTATGATATTTTTTCTGGAAATGGGTGGATTGATCAGGGAAGAACGACGCTCTATCAAGAAAGAATGACAACCGCATTTCTTTTTCCTCCAAAGTTCTTACTCGTAAAAGCAACAGCAACAAATGAGCAATTTGTTGAAAGAAAACAGGATGGAAGTGATGAACGTTGTATTCGTGGACGCTGTTTGAAGGTGCAAGGAAGCACTCTTACATTTCAGGGCAGTAAACTTTCACTTCCTGAGAGTGTCCGAAGAAGTGAGGTGGTGAATGTATCCATAGGTGTACTTGAAAAGATGTGGGCGGTAGGGGTAACAGTAAAAAACGGAGAGGATTATGAGGGATGGATTTTCACTTTTGATGGAGATGTATTTAGTAATGTGCAACGTGAAGGGAAAGATATATTTATATCTCATTATGCAGGGACAATTGGTTTTGGGGGAACCGATAGCGACTGGATGGCAGTGTATGGCGCGTATGAAGGAAAAGCAGTACACGTAAGGGGAAGTGAGATTAGCGACGTTTCTCGTTTTTTTGGTATTCGTGTAATGGCGGGAGGCATTGACCCCGAAATCACTCGAGTTGGTTCTGGGCGAGAAGCAACCTGGTTTGTGTGGAATAAAAATGGTTCACCAAAACTTGTAAAGCTTTTCCAAAATGGCACAAATGAGATTGCGGGAGCAATTGATCTCTCAAATGAATTTGGAGCAAATCTTACGAGCGTCACCTCAATGTATGTGGCTCCCACCTCTGACGTGCATACTCTTGTTATAAAAATGATACGTGATGGCGCGCAAGAATATTGGCGTTTTACTGATGAGGGATTTGATATTACTTCGTCACGAGAGCTTGTTTCTGCGAGTCTGACCAATCGTATTTTACCAGTAGTGTTTGGTTCAATTGCAAACCTTGAGTATTCAGATGCGGGTGAAAAAATAGAATATTTTCTTTCGAATGATGGAGTGAGCTGGGAAAATGCAGAACTGGGGAAATCAGTTACTTTCGCCAACACACAGGGAGATAAATTGTTTTGGCGCATTCGTGTCGAAGCACCGACAAATCAATTCCTCTCCCCTTATTTTGGTCAGATTGAGATAAATTATGCATTGAAGAAGGGACTCCAATAAAATTTCTAATTAATCTAATTTCTAATCAAATCACAATAACCAATAATGAAATGATCAAGAGCAAATATGATTTAGAAGAAAGAACAGCTAAATTTGGTGAAGACGTAATTATATTTGCGAAAAAAATACCAAAAGATGTTGTCACTATTCCACTTATTTCTCAGCTAGTAAGATCTGGCACGAGCGTTGGTGCCAATTATTGTGAGGCAGATGATGCCGAAACAGGGAAGGACTTTAACCACAAAATTGGAATTTGTAAGAAAGAAGCAAGAGAAACAAAACACTGGTTTAGAATGATAGTAATAGCAGTCCCTCAATTAAAAGAAGAGGCTCAAGTATTGTGGCAAGAAGCGAAAGAGCTAAACCTGATTTTTAATGCGATAGTAAATAAACTGAAAAATAAGAACTAGGCATTAGGACATTGGTTATTGATTAGAAATTAGCGCAATTAGTCATTAGAAATTCTAATCTCCCTATAGGAATATGTTATAATAATGACAATATGGAAACCCAAATGAATAATAAAAAAATAATTGCAGGAGTCGTAGGCATCCTTGTAATTGTAGGTATTATATGGGCAATAAATTCAAAAACTTCCACAGTAAATAATGGGAATGTGGGGGGCTTGGGAGCCTCTACAACCGTAAAAGGAGCTGACGCATTTCGTCCTGACAATGCACAAGCGCTTGAGACAGTGCAAGGAGGTACTCGCGAAACAGTATCAAAAGATATCAAAACGCCAGGACTTGGAGAGACGGGAGTTTCAGCAGATGTTGCGGTACCGATTGCGATGTCACCTATTGGAAAATTTACCTATCGCAAATTTGAAATAAAAGGGGAGGGCGGAAAATTTGTACCATCTACTATGGTGATTGATGCAGGAGATGTCGTAGAAGTAAAATTTACTGCGGTAGATGCAGATTATAACTTTTCAATCTCTGATTTTGGAGTAACACAAACCGTGAAGAAGGGGGATACGAAGGCCATCAATTTTCAAGGATATGATTTTGGTCAGTACAAAATTTTCTGCGATGCAAAGGTGTGTGCAAATACAACTGAAGGTTTGTTGATTGCGAATAAACGCTTATAAATAAAATAAATGGAAAAGAGATCTTTTAAGAAGATTGTGTACATCGGGGGAGTTCTTGTTATTTCTCTTTCACTTTTTTTGACGGGCGGATTTAAGGCATTTGGTGCCGCACTCACCGATATGCATTTTTTGAGTGGTTCACAAAACGAGATTCAGAGTGATACCACTAGTCAGTTTGATATTACTTCAACCTCTACTAACGGAGGAGCTATTAATATAACCTCAAGGAATGCAGCGACAGGAAGTGGACTTTATATTGATACTTCAAACAATCTTGGTATTGGTAATACTAATGGGGGTGCATACAAATTAAGTATTACTGGTAGCTCGACTATTTCTGGAAACCTAAATGTAGGAGGCACTATCGCGGGTGCTCTTTCTGGTACGTTCGTGGGCACTACTCCTGCCGCAAGCGTAACCTCAGGTGTGTTCGGCTCAAACGCTTTCTATCGTTTTAATGACTCTGGTGGTGCGGTATTACTTTATACCGATGCAGCTAATAAAAGAGTTGGCGTAGGAACCGCGACGCCAGGAATTTTACAAACAGCGAATGCCGCTCCTTATAGTCCTTCGGATGGAGAAGGTAAGTTGCAGGTTGAAAATACTGCAAATAAAACTTATAGCGATACTCTTGTTTTGCATAATTCTACTTGCGCTTCTTCACAAGGCATCTTATTCGCAGATTCAAATTCTTTACAGGCTGCCATAAGAGCAAAAAGGGTTAATTGTGCGAGCAACTATGCAAACGACCTTCAATTTTATACCCAGGATGCCAATGACAATTTTCAGAGTGAAAGCAAGGTAAGAATGACTATAAAGTCTAATGGATATGTGGGCATTGGGACGACAACCCCCGCTGTTGCACTCCACGTAATTGGTTCTGTTCGTGGTAGTGGTTCTGGAGGAGCACTAAGAATTGATACAGGGAATGGTTATGTTGATATTGGTCCTCAAAATACAAGTTGGGCTCATTTCCAAACAGACAGAACAAGTTTTTATTTTGGACAAACAATTACTTTAGGGAATGGCATTCTTTCTAGTTACTCGACAAATGACCTTGCTTTGCAGACTGGTGGAACAACAAGGATTACCATTCAAAATGCAACTGGTGAAGTTGGCATCGGAACGACAGCACCAAACGCGCCACTTCACGTACCTGCAAAAAGTGCAACGGCAACAAGTAGCTCTGTGGTAATAGGCGACGACATTGCCCAAAATGTAGGCACAAATGAAACTAAATTAACCATCGGGAATACTTCAGGGAGAAGCCATCTTCTTCTTGGTCAAGATTCAACTCATGGACTTCTTTTCAATTGGACATACAATGCGACACCAGCAAATGCATATGGAACTCTAGAGACATATGGCGGTAGTAATAATCTTGTTTTGCAAAAAACTGGAGGTAATGTTGGTATTGGAACAACAACGCCCGCATTAAAAACAAACATCGTGGGAACAACTGGGTTGCCTGCAGTTTCAGGAACGACACAGGTTGGTATGTTGCGTTTATCTCCTGGCGATGCGTATGGAAGCGTGATAGATATTGGACAAGAAGGTCCAAGCACGGGGAAGGCATGGATTCAATCTACTGATAGAACTAATTTAGCAATAGAATATCCTCTTTTATTAAATCCGAACGGTGGCAACGTGAGTATCGGAAATACAAACCCAGGGTCATATGCATTAAACGTTACTGGCAGCTCGACTATTTCTGGAAACCTAAACGTAGGAGGCACTATCGCGGGCGCTCTTTCTGGTACGTTCGTGGGCACTACTCCTGCCGCAAGCGTGACTTCAGGTACTTTTGGTTCTAATTCAAATTATCAATTTAACACTACAAGTAGTGCGGCACTTCTCTACACCGATGCTCAAAATGGAAGGGTAGGAGTAGGAACGGCAATACCAAATGCCGGGTTAGAAGTGAGGAATACAGGAGCATCATTGAGATTGAGTTATGATGCTACACACTATACTACTTTTACGAATGGATCTGATGGAGCTGTTGGCATCTCTGTAAATGGCAATACAAAATTTTATATTGGGAATTCGGCGCTTACTGGTATTGAGGTACCTTATACATATTCCATTGCTTTCGTTAATCCTGGCGTCGCAGTTCTCTCTAACTTGAAATGGGATAATGCGAGCAGCACATATCGATTTAGAAATGGTGCTGATAATGGCAACGCAGATATTTCCGCCAACAATATAACTGCCGCTTCATTCTTTGGTAATGGCGCAGGTCTTACAGGTGTGACTGGTACTGATTCTACAAAGCTGCCTTTAACTGGAGGTACGTTAAGCGGGCAATTAAATATAAATGGCGCAAAAAATGCACTTGCAACTCAAGCTGCACTTGCAATCAATTCCCCAGCAGATGGCGGTCAGGGTTCCACAAGTTATGGTAGCGTTCGATTTGAGGCTACTGGATGGGGAGAAACACGAGCAATACTTTTTAATGCATACAAGAAAGCAACCCAGACTCCCGGCACTCCAGACACCTATTTGTTCACCACCGGAAATACTGCATATTCGAATAATGGAACAGTAAACAGCTTTACTGCGGGTGCTATGAACTTCGTTTCGAATAGTGGTGCTTGGGAATTCAGAACGGCCCCTATTAAGGCAAATGGAACTGGAGCTGATACTGATATAACTTGGGGGACTCCATTACTTACGTTACAAAATACTGGTGCGGGTGTTTTTGCGGGTGCCGTGACTGCCACTCAATTCAATGGTTCTGGAGCAGGACTTACCTCAATCCCTGCAGCTGGTGTTACTGGTACCGCGTGGACACAAGCATCGCTTACTAATTTGAATCAGTTAACAAACGGGCCTGGCTACATCACTGCTGCGGGAACTATTACTGGCCTTATCCAATCAACGGCGGTAGGAACCTCGTATATCACAGGTGGCAACGTCGGCATCGGGACGACACTACCGAATGCAGATTTAACAGTAGGTACTCTTATGACCGGCAGCGCACTTGGTACAACATTTATTACTAATGCGGGAGCATTGGGAACTACTTCAGGAAATACACTTACTTTAGCAAATATTGGTTTTACATCTACTAACCAATCAAGTCTTGGCATTCGAGCTTATCGTGTGGGTTCTGGTTCCGCGTGGAATAGCGCTACCGCAATTACGCTTGGCATGGATGTAGATAATACTGTGAATGCGGGCGCATATATATCATTGAAGTCAGATGGCAATGTTGGTGTTGGCAATTCAAACCCACAAACAAAACTTGATGTCACCGGCACTGTAACCGCCACCCAATTCAATGGTTCTGGAGCAGGATTAAGCAATGGGACTGTTCCTATTGCTGCACTTGTAGGAAGCGGCGCAAGTATCGTGCCAACCAATGCTACTAACGCTACCAATGCAACTAACGCGACAAATGCCACCAATGCCTCGGCCGTTCCTTGGTCAGGTATTACATCGGTTCCTGGATATAATGCGAAGACGTGGGCAGGTAATTGGGGACAACATGATGCTCATGGTACTTATACGGATTGCAACACAATCAATCAATGGGGTGCTACTTATGTGCAAGGTTCTACTAATTGTGCATCGTGGGATGGCGCTGTTCAACATTATCAGCAATTTCAATCATTAGGATCCCAATACAGCACATCTCAATATGGGATGCAGACAACTCTTGCGAGAAATGTAAGTACTCCATATTATTCAGTTCGATTTTTGGAGGCTGGAGTGTGGACAGCATGGAATAAAATAAGTGCTGGGTATGCAGATACTGCTGGTAGTGCACCAGCCAATGGTGGTACAGCAACATATGCAAATAATGTATATACTACAAATTGGCAGTCGGGTCCTGGTCCATATAACATTGCTTGGACAAATCAGACCGTAAATACAACAGGATATGGCGGAGTATACAATAGTAATACACTTACGTTTGCTCCTAGCACTGCCACGTTAACTGTTGGGGCATCAGGAGATGGTAAGGTGAATACGGGTACTGTTGATCCTCCTTATACTATTGAAGGAAAGAAATACGCGACGTATATGGCGAGCATGACGGGTGTAAAAGAAGAGACATCGGGTGTAGTTACTTTGAGTAAGAAATCAGGAATAAAGGATTACGAATATACAATTAATTTTGAAGATGCCGAAAAAGGGAGCGATATTTGGTTATTTGGTAAAACTACGAATCTCGCACAAGAGGGATTGGATAATGTAACAGTACTTCTTACTCCGAATTTCGATGGAAAAGCATGGTATGAAAAGAAAGACGGCAAGATAGTCATTTCCGCTATTCCTAGTCCCGCATTAGAAATTAGAAATTTGTCATTAGAAATTTCATATAGACTGACCGCTCCTCGTTTTGATCATGAGGGTTCAGAATTTGTAAAAGAGGGAGTGACAACATATGGCAGTATTCGCCCAATGTCGGATAAATCAGAAGGATTCAATCTTGATAAATTATTGAAGTAGATTTAATAAAGAGGCGCAAAATAGTAAAAATAAAAAAATAATATGGAACAAAAATCATTAGTAGCGTTAGTAGGAGTGGGGGTAGTGGCATTGGTAGTAGGGTATTTAGTGGGTGTTTCCCAAGGCGGAAAGGCGGTCACTGCAAGTTATGCTTCAAAAATAGAGGCAGTAAGTAAACTTTTTCCTTCTATGCCTGATATACGTATAATTTCAGGGACGGTGAAATCAGTGAGCGGAAAAGTAATTACTATTGAAACGCAGACCTACGGAAATCCTTTTGAAGATGTACCGAAAGTGCGTGAGATTACGGTAGGAACCAATACAAAAGTTACTAAAAATGAAGCAATCCCTGGAGAAGAGTATCAGAAACTAAATAATGCGTATCAGGTTGCGGTGCAAAAGTTCCAGAAGGAACAGCAGGCAGCAATGACTTCAGGAAAACCGGCATTATTGCCCTCAGGAGGTTATCCGATGATGCCCTCACCCACGAAGCAGGTTGATATCTCGGTATCTGACATAAAAGTAGGGGATATCGTTGCAGTGAGTGCAGATAAAAATATTAAAACAGAAGCAAGCTTTGAAGCGTCTTCAATTTCTGTCTCTGCTTCAACACCAACGCTTCCTCCTGCAAAACCATAATTGAGCTCTCTCGATTTTAGATAGTATTAAATATTTCCAAAATTATTCTTTTACAAAAATCCTCATCATCCCGATGAGGGTTTTTAATAAAAAATAACCCCCACCATTGGTGGGGGGATGAATTCTTCTATTTAAGAAGAATCATTTTTTTGGTTTCGGTCCGATCTGCAGTTTGCAGACGGTAGAAGTAGATGCCCGAGGGGAGCGAGGAAGCAGTAAATCGCACCTCGTATTCTCCTGCATTTTTTCTCTCGCGAACGAGTGTCTCAACCTCTCGGCCTAATGCGTCATAGACGATAAGCGATACTTCACTTGTGTGAGGTACTGCATAGTGGATGACGGTCGAAGGATTGAATGGGTTTGGATAGTTTTGAGAAAGAGCAAAAACTTTGGGAACTGTAGGGAGTGTAATTTCCTTCACTCCTGTTACATTATCCACTGCATATTTTTCAAGATGCAGATTGCCAAAGTTTCCTCCGTATTCGTAACCCGTGACAAGCATATTTCCTTTTTCGTTGAAACATACTCCGTACACTGTAGATACACTAGCAGAGCTATATCCCCATTTCTTTTCCCACGATACCTTTCCGCTGTCCATTGAGAATCCCGCAAGGTAGTTGATGCGGTCGCCATTTGCCACTGTTTCTTCTTTTTGCATCTCTCCACCCACAACCACAAGGTTTTTTGATGGATAAATAGCAATCGTAGTAATAGCGGCATTTACCCGCCCCACCCATGTAGGACGAGAGTACCACTCGGTAATCCAGGTAACATTTCCTGAAGAATCGATTTTTTCGAGGTGCCATTGGTTTGCATAGGTGAATCCAGGTGCTCCCGGGTTCAGCACAAGTTGTGTTGAACCAAAGTAGGTATTTTCTACACTGTCAACGTCGCTATACCCTAAGAAACCATTTGGATTGATGCGGCGCCAGAGAAGCGTGCCAGTGAGAAGATTATGCTTTGCAGTATAAGCTCCTGCATTGGTGAACGAAGTAAGCCAGAGCGAAGCTCCACGCACAGAAATTTTTACCTTATTTCCATTTGTATAACTTGTATTCCATTGACTTACTATTGTTCCACTCTCATCCATAAAATATACTGTGCCATTACTTCCTGCAGTGACCGCAATTACTCCATTCCCATTGTTACCAATGGATACATTTCCACTCATTGAAATTTTCTTCAAGAATGTCCCTGTGCCATCAATAAAGAGAAGCGAAGTGTTATTTTGATTACCATCACGAAGCTCCGCAAGTACATTTCCATTTGAGAGAAATAGTGCTCTGGAAATATAAGGGCGACTAGAAGAAGAATCCTTGTATTCCCACTTCAGACCGAGCGAGGAATCAAAGCATGCAAGAAATCCGAATTGTACATAAGGATTGCTGAGACTTGAAACATACCCATATGTGAGAATATATGAATTTTTTTCATATATCCCAAACGATCTCGCATTCCCCATTCCCAAAGAAGTTGTAATTCCTTTCAAAAGAAGAGGATTTCCCGAGAATGCCAGGGAGACAAATAATGTTACGAAAAACAGAGATAGAATAAGGCGTTTCATAACCTTACCCTCCTTTCTTATATTTAGTTATTAATGATTATTTACTAGCTAAATTATAGCATAAATGAATAAAAAAATCAAGCTATACTGTGATTATTGTGATACAATAAATAAAACTATGAAAAAGAGAACAATTCTCATTCTTTTAGCTCTTGTTGTGGTTGTGGGTTCTATGAGTGGTTTTTTCTATCTAAAGAATAGAAACAATAATAACGAAGAAAGGAGACAGCGCCCCCCAATCTCTAAATTAGATCCTGGTGTTGTAAAATATGCAAATGCACAAGGAGATGAATGGACAATCCCTGAAGGGGAGTACCAATTTAAAGTAGCTTCCGCGGAGGTATATCCTAAAATAGTTACAGGAATCATTAGTCCGCTTGATGTGAAGGTAGGAGATACCCAGAAGATGATGATTGCGGTAAACGGGGACTCACTTGTGAGCCGGGTTTGGGCTGAAATTGAGACTGATAATAGTATAAGAAAGGTTGAACTTACTTTATCAACAACTACCATAGTGTCAGCGGCGGATAGGTTAAAAGAGCCTTATCTTGTAGATGAGAAAGGATATCTTGTAATAAATAATGGAAGGAATAATTTTACTATTCAGAATTTGATAAAAATAGCAGAAGCAAAGGCTCCTGTAACACAGTATATCTATGAAGGCTCATGGAAGGTGGAAGACACTCATACTAAAACATATCATACAAAATTTATTGCACAGGATTCTGTAAAGCGTGAGAATTCATATCTTATTGCATGGTCTGACCCAAACTGCAATTTTGATTTTGCTGGCAACCTTATCACCGCATCTTGCAATCCTGCAGCTGGCGAGGTTATTGGGTTTGATGGAGCTAACGCAGTTCTCAATGGGAATACCGTCATTCTTACGGGGACGGGCTCTATGTTCGCATTTAATGGGGGCGCGAGTGGAAGCATTCAGATTGGCACAGGGGCGATTGGCACCACAGTGAATCCTATAAGCTCAGTGGCTTCTATAAAGCAGACAAATATGTATTATTCGGATATAGATGGTGATACTCGCGTGTCTAACGTCCAGGTTTATGAAAATACCACCGCTTCCTGGGCGAGTCATATAAGAGTAAAGGATGTTGCAAACAAAGGAACGGGAGGAGCCAATTATCAAACTCCATCAGCTACGTATAATGATTGTGATGATTATAATGCAAATACCTATCCAGGCCAGACTTCTTATTTTTCAACTCCAATTGTTGATACGGGAGGCACAAGCGCAAACAATGGAACCTACGATTATAACTGCGATGGAGTATCTGCAAATTCATCGTTGACTCAAGATTATCAGTATACTCATATGTTCGGAAAGGGTTTTATCATAAGTAATAATTCGTATTATCATTCGCCTTCATATTGTCTTTGGACCCCTTACTCTACTTGTATTGTGAATGATGATACTGTAACGGGTTATTTTACGAATTATACCCTTGGAGGAGATGGTTGGGTTATTGATTGGTATCATGGTTCAATTTCTCCAGATTGGAATGAAATGAGCCCCCTTCCTTCAAGCGCACCAGTGTGTTGGAATAATCACAACTCAAAGACCTATATAGTTCCAGTAAATTGTGCGGCAATTGGTAATGCTACTGCCTGTAACTCAGCTGGTATAACTACTAGAGTCCAGGCTTGTCGCTAAACTTTTTAGAAGCCAATTCTAAACCCTTCTTCCATAAGTTTATTTGCTTTTTCTTTGCCATATTTTCCTTTATACACAGTGAAGAGTGCTTGATATGGAAGTGGGGCATTTGGACTTAATTTTATTGCTATTACTAGTTCTTTTTCTGCTTCTTCCCATTTACTTAATTGAGCATACATATTACCTAGATTGTAGTGCGGTGCGGGAGAATACGGATTTATTTGAGATGCTGTCGTGTACGCGTGTTCGGCATTTTTGACGTCACCTAATTTTTTATATGCTATTCCGAGGTTATCCCACATTCTGTCGCTTTGTGGGACATATTCCAGGGTATTTTTGAAGAATGTTATTTCATCTTTCCAATCTCTATTTCTTCGCATAGTTAAGAAAATGGAACTTCCGATAAGTAATATAATGAAGCCGATTGTCCATATTTTGTTTGTGTGAGATTCATAAAGCGAAAACCAGAAGAGACCAATGAGCCATGCAATGCCGATGAGCGGTGCATAGAGATAGTGCTCATATATGATTCCTGCGACGGGTGCTGCAATGCCAGAGGAAGGGAAAATCATAAAGAAGAACCACAAGACTCCAAATGTATAGGCGGGGTGCTTTTTCCACGTGTAGATTGCGAGTAAGCTAAGTGCAAGAAGAATGCCAGCGCCAAATAACACCAAAGGATTGAAGAATGTAGTTGCTGCAGCTATCTCATTTGAGCGCTCCATATGAAGACCAAAAGGAGCGATGATGAGCGAGAAATAAGTGGGAATAATACTCAAGAAGGTGAAGATACGCGCGGTGATATGCTCGGTGTAGTAGTTCGGTACTGTATAAATATTGAAAGTGTTTTGAAAATTGAGGAGTGTGCCACGGAGAATAAGATATCCAAGAGATATGGCGCCAAATGGTGCAATACGAATAAATGATTGCTTAATAAAACTCCAAAATGATAACAAAGAAGACTCTCGCGTTTTCCAGATGAAGAGATCGGCGAGTAAAAGAATGGCAGGGAACACAACGCTGCGCTCTTTTGTCATAAGTGCCAAGAGAAACGAGATAACAATTATTGCATAATTGAGCCAAAGATTATTTTCTTTTGCATCTGAGAGCGCGCCACGCACTTTTAAGAAAAAATAAGTTCCTATAAGAATGAAGAAGAGTGACAGTGGGTCACCAAGCCCTGAAATATATGTAATAGATTCTGTTTGGAGCGGATGAATGGCAAATAGCAGTGCCGCGATTGCTGCGGGGCCTCGCAATGAAAAAAGATGAAAAAGAATGAAGAAGATAAGAATTGCATCAGCAATATGTACAAGAATATTGACTGCGTGATAGCCGGGTACCCAGTCCTTCCATAAGTGCCACTCAACACTGTAGGTAATAAGGAGTACAGGGCGCCAGTAGTTGCTTACCACGCCTGCTCCTGCAATGAGGTTTTCTGAAAAATAATTTGGAAAGAAGCGCCAATCTTTAATATAGGTATTGTTTACAATTCCATCATTGTCATCATAAAGAAATTTATTTGGAAGGGCATTTGCGTATGCAATAATGCCAAGCACTACGAGAGCGCCTACAACAAGAAGCGTGGTGTGTTTTTTGAGAGCGTTTATGGTGGTTATCATAGGATGTTGTATTTACAATAGAGCACTGTATTAAGAATAGAAAGGAGGCTTGAATTAAGACCCATTCTCTTTCTGAGATGAAGATACGTTAAGGTTTGCGCCCCTCAATTCATTCAGTCTTTTTTGAACAATTTGTGCTATTGCGCCAGAACTGAAATGCATAGCGATTTCACGTGCTCCAAACATAGCTTTGCGGAGTGCCACATCGGGATTCTCGTAAACAACACGCATTTGTTCGGCAGCGTGAGCAACGTCGGGGTCAGCCCAGAAGTTCCCTTTTGTGTAGACTCCGTAATCCTTTTGTATAGGAATAAGTGAATAACGCACAGGGAAACTATTATCCTCGTTCATAAAATCAGTATTACTAGAGTAGTTTGTTCCTATGACCGGTTTTTTAAGTGCCATCGCCTCTGCCATAGTGAGGCCGAATCCTTCGGAACGATGAAGCGATATGTATGCATCACAGACATTAATAAGGCTATTTACTTCCTCACGGTCCAAATAAGTATTCATAAGTTGAATACGACTATCGTTCGCAGCTTTTTGAAGCTCATCAAAGTGGATTTGGTCAACTGATGCATTTGAGCATTTGATAATGAGGCGCACCTTTTCATTTCCAGGGAAGGCACGTTCAAATGCCCGAATTATTGCGAGTGGATTTTTTCTTTCAAAATAACTGTAGAAATCAAACATAAAGAGAAACACAAACTTATCGGATGGAATGTTGAAATGAGCGCGAGAAAAGGGATGATTTTGTATCTCAATCGGATACGGCACAATATGTACTGGTATAGTGTTTCGTGCTTTTTGAATTGCGCGTGCCGCAAAGGAACTTGGTACCCACACTTCTTGTACTCGATCAAGAAGAGGAATCCACGAAGGGGGGAGCGTTTCGAGTTCCCATGTCCAACACGCAATATTATAGTGATTTTCAAACACCTCTTTCCCGAAGTAGTTCCATTCCTGTGCAAACATATCACCAAAAATGGAGATAAGGTTTATTGCATAGGGAGCTGTGGTGCTAAATTTTTTTGAAAATTGGGTTTCTTTTTTCCTGTGTGGCGCATGAGGACTATTGAGAAGCGCATAAGGTATCTTTGTGTGTTGCACTGCACGTGCAAGGCTGCGTGCCGCTTCTCCCACGCCGCTCTCGGAATCAAGAAAGCCAAATATAGTTACCCCAAACGGAAGAACTTTTTTTCCAGTTTTTTCCTGAATGGTCGTGGCATTGCCATTATACAAGGCGTGAAGGCGCGTCATGTATGCACGCACGAGGCCAGGCTTAAAATACATTGCAAGATAGGCGCGAAGCGCGAGTGAGGGTTTCCCTCTTAATAATTTTTTATAATTGATGTATTGAATAAGTATGTTTTGGAGGCGAGAACCATTTTTTTTTGCATTCAAAAGTACATCGTGAGGAACAGTATTTGGCGCATAGCGATTCACAAGGATGAGATAAAGATAAAGTTGAGAGAGAGCATTGTGTGTGCGTGCGTAGGCGAGTGCGGCATCCCAATTTATTTCATTTGAGTTTATTGCATTTGTTGCCGCCTCAATTTTATGAGGTATCGTTGCAAATCTACTACGTATTTGTGTAAGAGAGAGCCCGAATGAAAGAAGGCAGGCATCAATAACAAGTGAAGAGGGTAGTGCACTCATCTCATTTCTTTTGATATTTGCTGCAGCGAAGGGAAGATTTTGAAGCGCAATTGTAAGAAAATGTTCTATCGTTTTGTCGTCAATTTTCTGAAATAGTGAGGAGGGAGTGCCCGATACATCAAAAAGGCTTTTTTGTGCCACAAGAGAGGCTACTGTTTCAAGCGAATAAATTTCTGAAAGAGAAAGCCCATACTGTGTTTGAAGTGTGAAATGAGAAAGAAATATACCCCTTTTTTCTGTAGAAGAGGGAAGTAGTTGCCATTGTGTTAGCCACTCTCTTACGGGCGTCGCGTCTTGGGCAATGAGTGCAAAAATAAACTTATCATCTTTTTTTCTCATTTTTTGTATTGCGTTTCTTGCGCGTAATGTGCCAAAGATATGAAGCATATTCCAGAAAAGTGCAATAAGAGGAATAGAGCTATAGTAAAATTTTTTCCATAGAGGAAATTGATGTTTGCTCGTTTGGAAATAACCAACAATAGAAAACCAATATCCGATAACTATATAAGAAATTTGTTGCGAGAGACTCCGTGTTTCATAGTTTTTAATTGCCGCACGAAGTGCATTTCTTTTGCAATAGAGAAGTTTTCTATACTCATCGGTGCGGTAGCTTGCACTGTGCCTGTGAAGAATCCGAGCATTTTTTTCAAATACAATTCGATATCCAACTATGGTTGCGCGCCAGCTCCAATCAAGGTCTTCAAAATAAGCGCCAAACGTCTCATCGAGAGGTCCAATGGTTTTGAGTGCGTGCATATTGATAAGAGAAGCTCCCCAGCATGCACCGAGCACATCGGCATTAGCACTACTACCTTTCTCTTCAGGAAGACCAAAATGAATATCGTATCCGTCGCCATTCCAATCAAGAGTGCCACCCTGACTATTAATAAGATGAGGAGGATTCCAGAAAAACATATTTGAAGTAACCGCCGCGATAGAAGAATCAGACTTCGCAGTAGCTATAAGTGATGCAAGCCATTTAGTGTCTGCGTGGGTGTCGTTGTTGAGAATTGCTACAAATGGAGGGTTGTATTTATTTTGTATATATAAAAATCCCTCATTTACTGTATGAGAAAATCCACGATTTTGTGGAAGAGTAAGAATCTCAACCTGGGGGAAGTGTGAATGGAGATATTCTTGGGTGCCGTCTGTGGAGGCATCATCCGCAACGACTATGTGAAATGTATGATATGTTTGTGCTTCGAGCGCGCGCAGGCACTCTTCAAGAAGATGTTTCCCATTAAAACTGGGAATAAGTACTACAATCTCATATTGTTTCTTCTGCATCATGAAGATTGGTAGTGCACAATAACTTCTTTTGGAGTCCCAAGCATTTTTATCTTCCCATTTTCTAATAAGAGTACGCGGTCAGCATATTGTGCAATGAGATCAAGGCTGTGGCTTGCAACAATAACGGTTTTTCCTTCATCGCGATATTTTTGAAGAAGAGAAAGGCTTTTGGGGGTAAAATCCTTGTCCCCAACTGCAAATATCTCATCAATAAGAAGAATATCAGGATTCGTCTGTGTCATAAGTGCAAAAGCAAGTCTTCCTGTCATGCCTGCTGAAAAATGCTTCAATTTCATATCTTTGAATCGCTCCACTTCTGCAAACGCAAGGATTGCAGGCATTTTTTCCTTTATCTCTTTTCGTGAGAGTCCCAGTATGGCGCCATAAAGATAGAGATTTTCTTCTGCGGTAAGTTCGTGGTGAAAGCCAACCCCAAGACTGAGGAATGGGGCTACCACGCCTTGGATTGCGCATGAACCGCTGGTGGGGTGGAGTACTCCTCCCAAGATTTTGAGAAGTGTTGTTTTGCCGCTTCCATTCTTACCAATAAGCCCAATTATTTCCCCGCTTTGTATTGAAAAACTGATATCTTGAAGTGCATAAAATGATTCGTAAGAAAGTTGGCGTTTCATATATCCTACCGCCGTTTCAAAAAGAGTAGTACGTTTTTCGTGCGGTATTTTATAGAGCTTGGTAAGTGCGTGTATATCAATTACTTTCTTCATAAATGTTCAATAAGCATTTTTTGCTGACGCATAAAAAAGAAAACACCTATTAGAAAGAGCGTAAACGATAAGAAGGTGGTATAGAGAAGCGCAGATACATCAGGGGTGTTATGGTAAAGAATCGAATCACGGAGATAGATGATAATGCGTGTAAGTGGATTTGCAAGGTACCATACGCGATATGATTGAGGCACGAGAGTGTGGGAGTAGGTAATGGGAAGAATCCAAAAAAACATTTGTAAGAGAATGTCCCATAAGTGGCCAAAATCCCTAAAGCGAGTAAAAAGCGGTGCCGTAAAAAGAGAAATCCCTAGAGTAACTAGCACAAGAAGCATAAGGAGAAAAAGCACAAGAAAAATATTTCCTGAAAAAGGGACTCCGAATATTCCTAGCAATATACCAAACACGACAAGGGTAATCACGAATGTCCAGAGAAGATGAAGAAAGGTACTGAGTACCGCAATAACAGGAGGGATGTTTACGTTTCTTAAAATATGAGCCTTTGCAGAAATACTTTGCATACTTTCTTTTGTGGTATCAGCAAAAAAATTCCACACAATAATACCGAGTAAGAGAAACCATGGATAATAAGGGATATTAACTTTGAGAATGTGAAAAAACACCCCATAGAGAATAAGAAGCATAAAAAAAGGTTTAAGAAAGCTCCATAAAAGCCCAGTAAAAGAGCCATAATATTTTAATTTAAAATCAGCTCGGGCGAGTTCATAGGTGAGATTTATGTACTTTTGCATCTCGTGCATGTAGGTGAGTATAATACATTTTTACATCCGAAACATCATTATATGTCTTATTGTGTTGTGGGAGTATTTTTGGGCATATAGTATGATGCAGGAGTGCCATTTGGTATGGAGAAATTATAGTGAGTGGCATTATGTTAAGAAGATGAGTGTAAAAAAATAGCTGAATAGCAATGACAAAAAAGAGCGTTTATGTGTGGATTTTATTAGTTCTCATTGTGGTAGGGAATTTTTTTGTATGGAATTTCTTGTATAAAGAAAGGAGTGTGGTGGGGTCAGTAACGCATATTCAATGTATAAGCTACGATCCACGCCATATTTATGTAAATAATATGAGTGGGGATAATACCCCTGTTGATTTAGAAGCGGTTGATAGGGATTTGAAAATTATCTCGAAATTAACAAAATGTATTCGACTCTATCGTTCCGTGGGGGGGATGTCTGAAGTTCCTCGTATTGCAGCAAAGTATGGGATTGAAGTGATTGCGGGAGCCTGGCTCGAGGGGAAGAGTAAAACAGAAGACGATAAAGTAGAAATCGCAGCACTTATTGATATTGCAAACTCAAATAAAAATGTAAAAGAGGTCATCGTGGGGAATGAAGTGTTGCAATGGGGTCGAATGTCTGTTGCATCACTTGTTGCACATATCCGGGAGGTGCGCGCAAAAGTGAGTGTTCCTGTGAGTACTTCTGAAAATCCTGCGCTATGGAGATATTTTCCAGAAATTGTTCCTGAAGTTGATTTTATATCACTTCATACGTTACCGTACTGGGATTCGGTGGGAAGCGGAAACGCATTAGATTGGGCATTTAATACATATTTTGAAATCAAATCCCTTTTCAAGGGGAAAGAAGTATTTATTGGCGAAGTGGGATGGCCATCAGAAGGTCCCGAAAGGAAGTCATCAGTTCCGAGTCTTATTAACCAAGCAGAATTTATTACTGCATTTATACAACGCGCGGATTCTTTAGGTATTAACTACAATCTTTTTGAAGCATTTGACCAGCCATGGAAAATGTTTGATGAGGGACGCGCGGGAGCGCACTGGGGAATTTTGAAAGCGAATGGTTCCTTAAAATCCTCTCTCACTGGTTCGGTGTCGAATGATGAGATTTGGTATGTCTGGGCAAGTATTATTTCATTGGTGTTTTTTGTATTTGGCATATTTCTCATTTTAAAGTTTAAACGTATTCGTTTTTACGGATATCTTCTTGGGTTTTTTATCTTTTTCGCATTTCTCACTCTCTTTGTACTTATGTTTCAGACGACGATAAGTGAATATATGCTTCATCGGCCTTTTATTTGGTTGTTTATAGTTCCTACTTATATTTTGCTTTTTGTGGTGCTTGAAGTTCAAACATTTGAGGCGATGGAAGTAGTGGGAAGGAAAGAACTGGAACGTAATCAAAGAGTATTTCAAAATGGTTTTCATCCATTCGTTTCTCTCCATCTTCCATGCAGAAATGAGGATTCGGAGAAGGTTATTCGTGCGATCGATTCTCTTCTTGAACTCGAATATGAGAATTTTGAAATTGTAGTAGTTGATAATAACACTCTGGATGAGTTGTTGTGGAAACCAATTGAGGAATACGCAAGGATGCATAAGGAGAAAGTAAAATTCTATCACTTTGATGAGATGAAGGGATTCAAGGCAGGAGCTTTAAATTTTGCGCTTACCGTAACTGATCCACGCACAGAAGTTATTGGTGTTATTGATGCTGATTATCAAGTCTTGCCGCATTGGCTTTCGCGCACCCTTCCTTATTTCGAAGACACAACCATAGCAGTGGTGCAGGCGCCCCAAGCTCATACCGAGAAAGATATTTCGAGTCTAGGTTCATTTCTTTTTGATGAATATAATGGATTTTTTGGTATCGGAATGGTTCAGCGAAATGAAAGGAACGCCATTATTCAACATGGGACAATGACCCTTATTAGGAAGTCCTTGCTTACCGAACTTGGAGGATGGGGAGAATGGTCGATTACTGAGGATGCTGAGTTGGGATTGCGTATTCTTAATGCGGGGTATTCAATGCACTATGTAAATGAAATGCTGGGTTATGGTGAAGTAGCCCCTTCATTCGAAGCTTACAAAAAACAGCGTTTTCGATGGGTGTATGGGGCGGTGCGCATTAGTATGAAATATTGGAGAGAACTTCTTGGGTTTCGTGGAAAATTAAATAGAATACAGAGAACCTCATTTGTACTTGGATGGATTTCTTGGTTTGCAGAAGGATTATACCCAGTATTTATAGTTCTAGGAGTCTTGGGGAGTGCACTTATTATGTATGACGAGCGTTTTTTCCCGCCAGTTCAGTTTTTATATCCAATTATTTTTCTTCTTATTGCTCGTGCACTTATTGTAGTTGCAACGTATCGCGAACGTATTACGAAGAAATGGGGGAGAATAATAAAGGCAATGATTGCCGGCGCAAGCTTAACACCGACCATTTCACGAGCTATCTGGACTGCATTTGTGTATGCAAAGAAACCATTTGTTCAAACGCGGACAATTGAACACGAGAAGCGTTCAATAGCTCTCCATATTTTGTTGTGTGTGTGGTTTTGTGTGAGTTCTGCGATGCTTATTTCATCACAAGGAATCTTTAATAAAGATGCATCAGTATGGATGATTACTCTTCTTATACTCTCCATTCCAAGCATATGTGTGTTAATAATGTCAGCTCTTAAAGGAGCGCCTTATAAGAAATAGTTTGATAAAATCCGAGTGTGAGCTATTATATCGAAATATATGCATGAGTTTAGAAAACATTTAGGAGTTATTACGCTCATCATCTCCCTTCTTTTTCTTGGAATTTTATTTTCATTTGTGCTTGTTCCTCATGACACAATGCTTGCAGGATGGGACACCGTTGCTCACTTTTATAATTTTACAGAGTTTGCTGATTTTTTGGGGAAGGGAATTGTTCATGGGTATGATGTGAATCAGCTTGGAGGTGTTCCTCTTTTTTATTTTTATACATCCTTTCCATATCTTCTTGGTATTTTGATTAAGGTGGTGGGAGGGGGCACGATGACGCTCGCATTTGCGTGGCGCATACTCAATTTTCTTATAATACTTTTCTCTGCGTGTGCCTTCTGGATTTTTTCGAGTACTTTTGTTCCACGGAAAGCCCTTCCCTATGCGGGTCTTTTTGCGGTATGGTATGCACTTTACCCTTCAGCATTTTTCTCGTTTGGTATTGGTTCCGCGGCAGTGCTTAATGGCGGACTTTTTACTTCCGCACTTGGTGTCGCATTTTCTCTTCTTTTTCTTGTATGTCTTGAGAAAATAAGAGAAACAGGAAAGAAAACATACTTTTTTTTGAGTATCGTATTGCTCGCACTTAACGTGCTTTCAAGTCTCGTTATCTCAGTGTTTTTGATATTTCTCTGGGCATTTTATCTTTTATCAGCAAAGAGACCAACGTTTCTTTCAATAAAAAAGTGGCTTCTCTTGCATGCGGCAATCGGAGTTGCTACGTTTCTTCTTCTCTCATTTTTCATTGTTCCTTTCCTTGCGTATAACGAATATCAATCGGCGAGACCGCAATCTTTTCCTAATAACAACACAGGAACATTAGTTGCATTACTTGCACCGTTCCTCTCCCTCATCACAGAATATAAAAACGCGTCTGTTCCGTTTTCGGGCGTTGCAAATTCATTTCTTCTTTTGGGTTCACTTGGTATCTTTCTCTTTTTCGTACGCGGCTACCTTTCTCATATAAAGAATGAAAAACTCACCATTCTCTGGGCATTTTTTATTGGATTGCTTGTACTTCAGCTCTTTAGTTATGCAATGTCGTACCTTTTTCCTTTTATTACAATCCATTATTATCGAGCCTCCCCATTTATACTCATTTTTTTCCTTGCACTCTCACTTGCGGGCATCGCACATTCTTTTGAAGAAAAAAATATATTTGGTTTTTCTTTGCATATTGTGTGGGCAGGCATTGCAATGCTTATTATAGGCATTGTGGGATGGGCGGTTATAGGAAAAAGAGATGGTCCACCAATGTTTCTTTCGCCGCTTTTGGGAAGAGATATTTACTTTTCGATAGCACCCTATTATTCAGACCCTGCTCAATACCCAGATAATAAACTTGCAGAAAAAATTGTTGCTCGAATATTGCAGGAAAAAACGCAACGTATATTTGTGGAGGGTGATATTTATTCGAGTTATAAAATAGGAAGTCCTCATATGATTGCAACGATGTTAAATCTGAAGGGGAGAGCAACTCTCAATGGGCTTTTCCTCGAATCAAGCAGTCAGGCAGATTCCCTTATTCCTGTGTACCATGGGAGTTCCCACACTCTTCTTTGGGGGTACGGAGGAGATTCACTTATCTATGATTTTGATTTCATTACGCAATTTAGAGAAACGCTTGGACGGCTTCGTCTTTTCGGTGTCGATTACTTTATTGTGCATTCACAGGATGCTATTGATAGGATAGGGCTTCTTGGATCAGAAATAGAAGAGGTGGCAGCATTTGATGGTCCAGAACGAGAAGTTCCTAGAGGGATGCAATACTCTCTTCTTAATTATCGAATCTATCGATTCAAAAATCCCATATCACTTGCGCGCGCCCCTCAGGAATCCGTGGGTCTTTTTGTTGACACTTCTTTTGAAAAGAGAACAAATTTTAAGAATTTCTCAAAAATGCTTTTTGCGCGACGCGAACTTTATAATTTACCAATAGCGTTTACAAAAGATGCGGAGAGTGTCTCAAAAGAAGAGCTTGGTGCATTTGATTTTTTCATTGTGAATGGAAAAACTGCGCAGAATGAAGAACTTATGAAGAGAATCCAAGAAACGGGCAAAAGAATAATTAATTACACCTCAATAAGCGAAGAATTATATAGAGAACTTATTGCATTGAAACAGAAAGAAAAAAAAGAGATGTCGGCTGCATTTGAAGTTTTTAATGGGGAGGAGGTACGTTTTAAGAGCGCTGCTACTGGTACGCGTCCGTGGATAGTAAATCTTGGTTATTTTCCCGTGTGGCATTCTGACCGAACTGTATTTGAAGTTTCTCCAGGTCAGATGCTTGTAATAGCAAAACCTGGTGAATCCGTTTCTCTTGCGTTTGGTCCTGATGGTGCAACTAGCGCGGGCATTGTTGCTTCTCTTATTTCACTTATTGTTATTCCGTTTCTTGTTGTCGTAGCTGACAAGCGATATATATTTTTCAAGCGTCCCTAGTCTCGCGAGTATGCATAAGCGCTTCAAGTGAGTCTGCGCTTTTGTCCCATGAGTGGTTTTTTGCCCATGTGCGTGCAGTAGTTTGTTTTTCAGAAAGTTTTTGAATAGCAAGCCACTGAATGATTGTTTTTGCAAATAGTTCTGTATTGTTACAATCTATGAGAACTCCGCTTTCGTTTTGGCGAACCGATTCTTGTAATCCTTCGACATCGTTCGCAATAACAAAAGTACCTGTTGCGTTTGCTTCAAGTGCGGCAATTCCATATCCTTCCGTACGCGAAGGCATCACTGAGAGCCACGTTTTCTGAAGAAGTATATTTTTTTGTTCGTCCGATATAAACCCGAGAAAGGAGATTTTATCTGATGTGTACCGAGTTTTATATTGCCCTATAATATGATGCAGTCGCGCATTTCCAAAAGAGAAATCTTTTCCTGCAATTATATAGTGCACATTGGGAATCGATTGTCGCACAAGTGCGTAGGTGGCCAGAAACAAATCGACTCCTTTACGCTCCTCAAGACGACCAAGGAAGAGAACAGTTGGTTCGGGGGTGTAGTGCTTTTGAAGCACAAAGAGATTTTCGTCTACACCATTGAGTATGGTATGCACATTAGTAAAGCGCGAGAGGAGAAGTTCTTTTTTCATCCAATTACTTACCGTAATCACTAACTCGTTTCGATATAGAAGAAGAAAGAGCGTCTCAGTAATATAAGAAATAAAAGCAAACAAATAGCGCCTCGAAGATAACAAATAATGCCTATTAAATCCATGAATCATTACTATCTTCTTATGATGTGGAGAGAGAAGGGGAGTAAAAAAGGGGAGCACGCTAATATCTTCAAAAAGAATGTCTGGTTTTAATTCTCGTAAATAACGACAAAGGAGAAAGGGTATGAGTGCGTGTATTCGTATAATATTTTCCGAGTTCTCGCTCCCTATTCGAATGATAGTAATACCACGATAGAGTTCTCGCCTCCGTGCTCCTGGAAACATCGCCGCAAGAAGATAGATTTCATACCGTGTCTCAAGTCTTGAAAAAAGTTCAAGAAGATTTTTTTCGGCACCTCCCGCAGAAGGGTGAAGAGGGCAGAATTTATTAAGGACAAGTATCCGTTTTTTCATAGCACATTATTGTATGGAAAGTGTTGAGAGTGTGAGAGAATTAAACGCAATTTGAAGACCTATGATTGTTGATACAAGAAGGGCATCGAAAGGAAGAAGAGACGGTTCAAGAAGTTTAAATACAAGAGAAACAAGGATAAGTATCGCGCTGACCAAAAGGGCGCTTTTTAGGGTGTAATGAGTATAGAGCTTTTGTATAAACGCATTTGACTCGTGGAAATGCACTGCAAGATATGTTTTTGCAAAGAGACCAAAAAAAAGTATTTGTACGCCGAGGATAGGGAAGAGAACTCGTATCGTTGCAGAATTTAAGAATCCTCCTTGTGTTTCTGAGAGACCAACCCCCCCTATTCCTAAGAAAAGAAGTCCAAGTGTGGCATACCATACAAGGGGCGCCTCAAGAAGAATATATTTGAGATGAGCAAATCCATCGTGATAGCGACGCAATTTTGAGGTACCTTTTCTTGTCCCGTATGATATAGGAATTTCGCGGATGCGAAGTTTTGCGCGTTGTGCCTTGATAAGCATTTCAGTTGCAAATTCCATCCCATTTGTTTGGAGATTAAGTGCTTGAAAGGTGGTGCGTCGGATTGCACGAAAACCAGATTGGCTATCTGAAACAGTAAGACCGAAGAAAAGAAAAAGAAGCATATTGAAAAGGGGAGTGCCAAAATAGTGATGCGCAAATGGCATTGCATGAGGCGCAACAGCACCTTGTAATCTACTCCCCATTACAAGATCTGCGCTCTCGAGCGCAGTAAGGAGAGAGGGAATCGCGGTAAATGAATAAGTGTTGTCGCTGTCCGCAAATATGACGATGTCACCATTCGCATGAGCCACTCCTTCACGAATTGCAAAGCCATATCCTTCTTTGTCGTGTTTTATGATGTGCGCACCTTCTTCTTTCGCTATTATATTTGATCCATCAGTTGATGAATCAGACACAATAATTTCATAAGAAATAGGTGATGCTACTTTCTTTATTTCACGAATGCAGGCCGCGATAGATTCACGTTCATTTCGACATGGGAGAACAATTGAGACCTTCGTTTCATTCATTCAATATAGGGTATAATAAACGGCATATGATGTCGATTTTATTCCCTTTTGCACTTTTTCTCCTTTTCGCACCCGGATATCTTGCGACTTACTTTATGCCCTGGGTACGAGACAGCGCGTCAAGAATTGCATTCTCACTTGTCACCAGCATTACATTCGGAATTATTTTAAGTTTTGCTGTTGCCCTTTTCAAATTATCAATTTATTTTGTTTTTCCATTCTTTCTTATTCTCTTACTTGTGGGAGAAGTGTATATGCTTCGCGCGCGCCGACATACCATAATTTCAGACGTGGTTGCCACTTCTCGTGATGAGTGGAAACAAATAGGGGTTGCCGCATTGTTCTCTCTTTTTGCTGCAGCGTTTATTTTTATTCCTCATATGCAGTATAAGTGGCCTATCCACGCTGATGAGTGGTGGGTGGTAGGAACAATACAAAATGTAGAGGAGAGTCGAGGACTCAATGTCCATCCTTATACATTTGAGGCACTTACGAATGATAAGCCTGGATTTTCAAGCTATATAGCCGGATCTCTTAGTTTAATTCGTGCTAATCCAATTTATGCATGGCCTTACCTTCCCTCAATTAACATATTTCTTATCTCGTTTGTGATATCTCTTCTTTTGTTTCGTCACACAAGAAATAAGTGGGCTTCTTGGTGTGTACCTTTCTTTTTTGCGGCATTGCGCTCAAATATTTTTATGCTTGGGTGGTGGTTTTTTGTGCCCTCAATGTTTTCATTTGTGCTTGTTTTACCTCTTCTTCTTTCCCTCTCAGATTGGGTGGAAAGTCTACAAGGAAGGATGTGGGCATTTACGGTATTTATAGCACTTTCACTTGTGTATTTTCCTTATGCTGTAATAGCCGGTATGAGCATTCTTTTTTCAGTACGAAAGACATTGTTCCAATGGAAAAGGATATTCGCATTACTACTTGGGTTTTGTATTGCAATAATTGTTGTGGTTGGTATTTCAGCAAGCCCTTACCGAGAATATTGGAAGATGCCTGGAGTGCCCCATCTTTATGAACCTATTGCACGATATATTCAGGCGTTCTTTGTTCCAATTCAAGCCACTATAAGTCCCGCAGGAATTTTTCTGAACATCACTAATGTCATTGGAATTACTACTCTTGTTTTGGGTGTGGCTGGTTTCTTTTTCTTACGAAAAAAACCGTGGTCTCGCACACTCCTCTATGGCGTGGTGATATGTGGATTAAATCTTATATTGATTTGGTTTTGCAATGTTTCGTTTATGATGTTCCATCAGCGCGCATTTTATCTTTTCTCCGTTCTTCTCGTTCCTTGTGCGGCAGTGGGTACTACGTATTTTTTTGAATTAGGTTTTTGGAAAAATCTTGGCAAATGGAGAATCCCTGTTATTGGGGCAACAGGAGGAGGAATCTTTTTCTTACTTTTTTCTGGATATTTTATCCTTCCTCAAGGAACATATCTTTTTCCCCTTGTTGATGCCGAAAATGCGACTGCAATGCAGTGGCTTAAAAGCAGAGAAGAATTGAGAGGTATGAAGGTGGTTTCTAATACCGCGCCAGGATCGGTGATTACTCCACTTACGCGTCTTGTTTCAAAAGTGAATATGCTTACTACGCAGACGGTATCAGCAAGTATTAATATGGAAGAACTGAACACATTAAATGTGGGCACTTGCGAAGAAAAGAAAATATATATTACAAAAATGGAAGGAGATATTATATATTTGCCTGTACCACAAGCGTGTCCATTTTTTGAGAAGATATATGAGACATCCCATGTATTTATTTATCGAGTTCATAAAAATAGATAGGGGAGAGAAAATAGTATACTAAAGAAGTGATATGGGAAAACGAAACGATTACATTATTGCGGCACTTATTGGATTCGTAATAGGATGGCTTGCACTTTTTCCCGAGTCGCATTTTGGTGTACATCCTACACTCGCAGTTATTATTGTGACCGTGATAGGAGCTACTGCATTTGTGCCACTTTGGCTCTTGTGGTGTAGCATTCTCGGACGTCGGCACTGCGCTATTCAAGATTTTGGGAAATTTACGGCAGTAGGAGCGCTCAACTCATTCATTGATCTCGGAATTCTGAATCTTTTTATGTTACTCACCGGAATTTCAAGTGGAATATTTTTTGTGATTGCAAAGACGGTTGCATATATATGCGCAAGTACCAATAGTTATTTTTTTAATAAAGTGTGGACGTTTCGAAGCGGAGCTCCTATTTTAAAACGAGAATATGCATTGTTTGTAATACTTTCCCTTATTGGTGCCGTGGTGAATGTGGGAGTTACCGCATTTGTAGTACAGGTGATTCCGCGACCCATGGCAGTGAGTGGCCCTTTGTGGGCAAACATTGCTTCGCTTGTAGGTACTCTTATATTAATGATTTGGAATTTTTTCTCTTATCGCACCTATGTCTTTACGAAGCAACAATAATTCGGAACCCATTTTTCTCTCAGTAGTTATTCCGGCATGGAATGAAGAGGGAAGAATAGGGAAAACACTTGCATCGCTTTCTGCATATTTTTTGTTACAGCCGTATGCTACGGAAATCATTGTAGTGGATGATGGGTCAACCGATGCCACCACAGAAGAAGTGAAACAACATCTTGTCTCACCTCATGGTGCGCACTTTCTTCGCAATCCTCACAACCATGGGAAGGGGTGGGCAGTAAAAGAGGGAATGATTGCAGCGCGTGGAAAACTGAGGCTTTTTATGGATGCGGATAACTCAACTGCAATTTCTCACATTGAACAGATGTTGCCACTTTTTGAGCAAGGTGCGGATGTGGTAATTGGCTCACGCGGTGTTTTAGGGGCAAGACTTGAGCCACCGCAACCTTGGTATAAACAAGCGCTTGGACGCTTGGGAAATAAAATCATTCAAGCGCTTGTGCTCAAAGGAATTTCCGATACGCAGTGCGGTTTTAAGTGTTTTCGGGCAGAAGCCGCAGAGAAGATATTCCCAAAACTTCGTTCGCCGCGCTGGATATTTGATGTTGAGGTGCTCGCACGTGCGCGCGCACTCGGATTTCGTATTAAAGAAATTCCTGTGCGATGGGTGAATCATGCCGCTTCACATGTGCGCTGGATTGATTATCTCAAAACATTTTCTGATGTAATTCAAGTGCGTGATATTATCCGTAGAGAATTTCCGAAAACTCATCGGTAGTATTCTGGCGCAATGATATAATAGAGGAGAAATATGAAGATCGCATTTTCAATTGCTGCGGTCGCAGTGATTGTAATTCTTTCAATCTCTGCAAGTGGTGGCACGCGCCCACTTTTTGCAAATCTTCTTTCACTTACCGAGCCGCCTTCAGAAATTATTAATTTTGACGCTACTTCTTCGTACACACAGAAAAGAGTAGTTATTCCTGAGGAGATACCTAAAATAAACTGTGCAACTACACGCAGAGAAAAAGTTGCTTTAAAACGCGTCATCATAAGTGAGGTGGCTTGGATGGGTATGAACGGCAATACAAAGCATGAGTGGATTGAGCTTAACAATAGCTCAGCAACGTCCGTGGATATTTCTAGCTGGGAACTTCTCGATAAAAGTCAGAAAATTCAAGTAAAGTTTTCAGAGGGAACGAAAATAAGTCCTCACGGTTTTTATATGCTTGCGCGTGGCACAGAGATGATTCCCAATGTGCATGCGGATGCACGATTTTCGGGCACTATTAATGATGTGGATGAAACACTTACTCTTTTTAGCGATATGTGTGGCGTAGAAGATGAGGTGATTGCGGGTTCTCATTGGCCTGCGGGTGATAACAAATTAGGGAAGACCGCAGAACGAGGAAGGGATTTTACATGGCACACATCAGCCACAAGTGGGGGAACGCCAGGAAAAGAAAATTCAATTCCTTTGGTTGCGGTGCGTGCGACAAGTACAACTGTGGTGAATCCTCTTGTTGTTTCCACTTCCTCATCTATAGTTCAAAAAGAACAAATCACTACAACATCAGCCATTTCTTCTGAAATACAAAAACAAGAAGGAAGAATTGTGTTGAGTGAGGTGATGTCAGGAAAAGAGAAAGATGCAGATTTTGAATTTATTGAATTATATAATGATAGTGACAAGTCCATGAAATTAGATGGGTGGTCGCTCAAAAAACGAAGTTCGACAGGAAATGAATCATCGCTTGTTGCAAAAACAAGACTTCAGGGAAAGACAGTTTCAAGTCACGGCTATATCTTACTTGCAAATGAAAAAGGGTATACGGGTGCGCCCCTTGCTGATGTTGTGTGGCCTTCTTCATACACGCTTGCAGGAGGAAATAATGCAGTCGTTCTTTATGATGCAACGGGCACAAAGATAGACGAGGCGGCGTGGAGCGAGATACCTGCAGGTTCAAGTTTTGTACGCGACTCTTGGAGTTCATCACAATTCCATCTTTCTACCACCCCCACTCCACAGAATTCAGGAAATTAATAAAAAACACATACTAATCTATTCCTGAATTGGTGAGAAGCACCCGACGGCACGATGAAACATCGCATATTGCGCAAGCAATAAAAGGTTGGTAATCCGCAGAGGCGGATTTTTTATTGCTGAGCGAAAAGAAAATTACTCCGCAGGAGAGTAATTATTCTGATGATTCGAAGCTGTTCAGGAAGAGATTTCAGGAGATAGTATTGTTGTTCATTCCGGTGGGGTCGTGATAAAATGAATCAAATGATCTCGATAGAAGATTTCTCAAAAATAGAGCTTAAAACCGCAACAATTCTTTCTGCAGAACGGGTGGAAGGTTCAGAAAAATTAGTGCGCCTTCAAGTAAATGCAGGAGATAAAGATGAAGAGGGGAATGCAAAAACAAGACAAATTCTTGCAGGCATTGTGCTTGCCTATGAGCCATCAGTGCTTGTAGGAAAAAATATTGTAATCGTCGCAAATCTTGAGCCTCGTTCACTTATGGGGTTTGAAAGCCAAGGAATGCTTCTTGCGGCAAGTGATGGGACTCCCGTGCTTCTTATGCCCGAGAGAGAGGTACCACCTGGTAGTAAAATTCGATGAACTACTCAACACTTTTTTTAAAACTCATTGCGGGAGTTGCAATTGCAAGTATATTTTGTATTTCTGCGGTGACACTCATTGGTATGGTAGGGCAAGCAGACTGTGTGGCGCGCGCGATAAATGGAGGTGCGTGTCCCGCTGATTCATTTTCACTTGTTAATTTTCATTTGAGTGCGTATGCGCGGTTGGCACAGGCAATTCTCTTTCTTTTTATATTTTTTGCACTTTTTGTTTTTTCTTCGTTACAGTCTCAACAATTATTACTGGTAGTAGGAGAGCGTGTATCGCGCGCCCAAGTATCATATTTTCCGTTTCTTCGATGGGTTGCTTTGCACGAGACAAGCCCCACCTTTTCATAGAAGCGTGTTGTGGTGATGGTTGGTATTAATTATTCTATGAAAAAAAAATCATTCGGATTGATAATAGTATTTGCTCTTTTGTTTTTGGGTATTTTGGGATTTTTGAAATTTACCGGCGCTGATCTTCTTACGCGGATGGCAAATGGGAGCATGCCTATTTTTCCATTGGTAACTGTTTCCGCACTTCTTGATAGTATTAATCCTTGTGCATTCTCAATTCTTCTTCTTACTATCGCATTTCTTTTCAGCATGGGTGAGTTAAGGAAGAAAGTACTTGTAATTGGCTCTACCTATATTGCAGGAGTCTTTGTGGTGTATGTACTAATTGGACTTGGTATTTTGAGAGCTCTTTCCTTCTTCAATATTCCAGGATTTATGGGAAAGGTGGGAGCTTCGATAATTATCGTGTTTGGTATTCTTGATCTTATTAATACGTATTTCCCGGAGTTTCCTATAAAATTGAAGATTCCTACAGGCTCACATAAGACAATGGCAATACTTATGGGAAAGAGCTCAGTCTTTGCCGCATTTCTTCTTGGTGTGTTTGTAGGATTATGTGAATTTCCATGCACGGGAGGTCCCTATCTTCTTATTCTTGGACTACTTCACGATACAGGCACTTATGTAGGAGGTCTTGGATATCTACTGTATTACAATCTTCTTTTTGTATTACCCCTTATCGTAATATTGCTTATCGCATCAAATCCAACACTTCTCGAAAAAGTACAGGCATGGAAGAGCTCAAGCTCAGGGGAGATGAGGTTTGCAAGCGGCGTAGTAATGATTCTTTTGGGTATACTTATCTTCCTGCTTTAATGCAGCGTCAGATGAAACATCGAATTATAAACATAAAAATAGTAAACTAACTATATGAACCCCGTTAGAAATTCTACAGTAGTAGAATATATAACTGGGTATCACAATAAACAAAACATATGAATATTTCTAACGGGGTGAACGAAAAAGATAAAAAAATGGAACACCTCATTGCAAAGGTGAATGAGATGAAAAAAAGTGGCACGGTTGACCTCTCTCTTGAGGAAGATCTCTCAATCGCTATTATGAACCTGGTAAGTTTAGAGGAACACTTCTTTTTTACTGCAGAAAAAACGAAAAAAGACGAATACTTTAATCTTCTAGAAGAAACTCGAGAAATTCGTAAATCACTTTTAGGACGCATGATAGATTCGCATGAGGGGGAGACGTGGTGCATTTCAAAACATCTTCTTGCGGCCTCAATGCGCGTAATGGAAGTTGCTACGAAATTACAAGGAGATGGAAAAAAGGAAGAAGCAAAAGAAATGTTTGGCAAAGCATATCATTTGTATTCTATGTTCTGGGCGCTTCGTTTGAAATTAGTAGATATGAAAGGAGTGAAGAAGGTCTCTGATGATGCAATAAATGTGCACGATGAGAAGGGAACAAAAAAGCCATGGTCAGTCGAAGACATTGTAGAAAAACTTGTAAATTGCTGCGATGAATAATCAACTCAAAAGCATTCTTATTACCCTCGGGCTTATCATAGGAGTGTTCACATTTATTTTTGGCCTTTGGTATATCACACAACCAAAGAAGTCGTCGGTGAATCTTGTGCCGTTTGCACAGTGTCTCGCAGAGAAAAAAGTAACTATGTACGGTGCATACTGGTGCAGTCATTGTAAGGCGCAGAAAGCACTTTTTGGTGATGCATTTACGTATGTGCCTTATGTAGAATGCACTGAAAAAACAGAACTGTGCCAAGCAAAGGGTATTGAGGGATTTCCTACGTGGATTGTTCCAAGTAATAGCGGTGACAAGAAACTTCCTGGAGAGCAAAGTCTTGAAACACTTGCAAAGGAAAGTGGGTGTGTGGTTCCTCCTCCAGAAAATTAATGTATGAAGATAAAGAATTTCCATGACTTGGCAGTAAATAGAATTCGAGAAGTAGCACTTATGATTGCCGAAACGGGACTTGAGGCTATTGATACTGAGGCGGTCATGGAAAAGCGAGTAGTGCTTCAAGGTGACGTGTTGAGCATTCAGGGAAAATACATTTCTCTTGCACCTATCAAACGAATATTTGTGGTAGGCGCAGGGAAGTGTTCTCTTGATGCCGCAAAAGTTCTCGAGCGAGTACTCGGGGAGCGCCTTACGGGAGGGATAGTGATTGGTATTGATGATACACAACTAAAGAAGATAAAAACATTTCGAGGTACACATCCCTTTCCGAGTGCAGCAAACATAGAGGCAACTGCAGAACTAATACACTTTCTCTCTGGAATGACGGAGCACGATCTCGTGCTTTTCGTCATTTCTGGAGGTGGCTCAACACTTCTTTGTCAGCCCCCGAGCGGAATAACATATGAAAATGAGGCACGCGCACTCAAGATTCTTTTTGAAAAAGGTGCCACTATTGAGGAAATAAATACGTTACGAAAACATCTTTCTTCCGCGCGTGGTGGGTTTCTTGCACAGTATGCATATCCTGCACGAATAATCTCACTCGCATTTTCTGATGTGCCGGGAAATAAAATTGAACTTATTGCTTCTGGTCCAACAGTGAAGGACGAAACTATGGTAGATGATGCGCGCCGCATTCTTGAAAAATTTGATATGGAGAAGGAATTAAAACTCTCCCTTCCTCTCATTGAAACACCAAAAGATGAAAAGTATTTTACCAATGTATGGAATACCACAGTGGTATCAAATGAAATTGCACTTGCAGCCATGGCAGAGAAAGCAAAAGAACTTGGGTTTACTCCCATAATAAGAACCTCAACACTTTCAGGTGAGGCGCGTGAGATAGGAGAACATATTGTAAAAGAATTACACGAAGCACCCTCAAGGAGTGTCTTCCTCTACGGGGGAGAGCCTACTGTGACGGTAACGAAACCAGGGAAGGGGGGTCGTGGACTTGAATTGGTGTTAAGTGCACTCCAATCAATTATTCCCGGAGAATTAGTACTTTCTCTTGCGTCCGATGGGCGTGATAACTGTGATTTTGCAGGTGCACTCTGTGATATAATGACAAAGGAAAAAGCGCTCACCTTCGGACTTGATGCGGCAAAATGCCTCAAAGAGAATATGTCGTACTATTTTTTTGAGCATGAGTTTGATTATCTCATGACGGGAACGACTGGCTCGAACGTATCTGATCTTCTTGTGGGTGTAAAATTATAATTATTATGACAAAAGGAACATCAGGAGAATTAATAAAGTGGTTTGCAAATACTGGCATTGAAGATGTGCCACACGTAGGAGGGAAAAACGCGGCACTTGGCGAGATGTATGCGAATCTTGTACCGCTTGGCGTAAATATTCCTGATGGATTTGCACTTACTGCAGAGGCATATCGTTTCTTTTTTGAAAAAACAGGTTTGGACAAGCAGGTAAGGGAAATTCTCTCAGATTTAGATACTCATAATCTTCATAATCTCCAAGTTCGTGCAAAAAAAGTAAGAGAGGCAATTCTTGCCGCAGAACTTCCCCCCTCATTAAATGAGGCACTTACAAAAGCATATGCAACGATGGAAGAGAAGTATGGGAAAGATATTGATGTGGCAGTTCGTTCTTCCGCAACTGCTGAAGACCTTCCTGGAGCTTCGTTTGCGGGTCAACAGGAAACCTATCTGAATGTGCGGGGTATTCGGAACGTACTTTATTCGACGAAGCGTTGTATTGCGTCACTCTTTACTGATCGCGCTGTTTCATATCGCGCAGACAAGGGATTTTCACATTTTGATACCGCACTTTCTGTAGGGATACAACGCATGGTTCGTTCTGACATCGCATCTTCTGGAGTTGCATTTACACTCGATACTGAATCTGGATTTGATAAGGTGATAGTCATTAATGGTATTTATGGTCTTGGTGAATTCATTGTGCAAGGGAAGGTTATTCCTGATGAGTTTGTAGTGTTTAAGCCGACCCTTGAAAAAGGATATAGCGCTATTATTGCGAAGGATTTAGGAAAGAAGAATATCAAGTTAGTCTATGCAAACCATGGTACGAAACAGACCTCAGTCCCGTGGAAAGATGAACAGAAATTTTCATTAAATGATACAGAGGTTATTACTCTTGCAAAGTGGTGTATGTTGATTGAGAAGCATTTTTCAGAAAAGCGCGGACATTTGCAACCAATGGATATTGAGTGGGCAAAGGATGGCCGTACGGGAGAGCTTTTTATCGTGCAGGCACGTCCTGAAACAGTGCACGCAGGACAAGACAAATCAGTCTATAAAGAATATCGCCTTGGTAAAAAAGGAGAGGTGCGCGTTTCGGGTATTGCAGTGGGAGCAAAAGTAGCTTCAGGAAAAGTGCGTATTTTGCGTGATGCAAAAAGTATCAACACTTTCCAGAAGGGGGAAGTACTTGTGACCGAAATTACCGACCCTGATTGGGAGCCAATTATGAAAATTGCATCTGCAATCGTGACCGATAAAGGAGGGAGGACATCACATGCGGCAATTGTGTCTCGGGAACTTGGTATTCCTTGTATTGTAGGTACACGAAATGCAACAAAAATTCTTCGTGGTGGAGAAGAGGTGACGGTGGATTGTTCATCAGGCGAGAAGGGGACGGTATATGCAGGAGTACTTCCTTTTGAAGTGCTAGAGCATCATTTAGATGCTATTCCTCGTATTAAGACCAAGATTATGGTGAATATTGGCTCTCCTGATGAGGCATTTAAACACCACTATTTACCAGTGAAGGGTGTCGGATTAGGAAGGCTCGAATTCATCATTGCATCGCATATTCGTATTCATCCGAACGCACTTATTAATTTCCATAAATTGAAGCATGGACCGAAAACATTTGCGTTGCGCAGAATGTTGAACGAGATAGAAAAACTCACTCCTGGATACGAGGATAAAACACAATTTTATGTAGATGAACTCGCAGAGGGAATTGCAAAAATTGCTGCAGCATTTTATCCCAACGATGTTATTATTCGTTTCTCGGATTTTAAAACGAATGAGTATAGCAAGTTGATTGGAGGTGATATGTACGAGCCGCACGAAGAAAATCCTATGCTTGGATGGCGTGGCGCTTCACGGTACTACGATCCAAAATTTAAGGAGGCGTTTGGACTTGAATGTAAGGCATTTCAAAAAGTGCGTGAGGAAATGGGACTTCAAAATGTCATTCCGATGGTGCCATTTTGTAGAACTCCTGAAGAAGGAAAAAAAGTAGTAGATTCAATGGCGGAGCACGGCCTTGATCGTGTAAAAGACAAAAAATTAAAAGTGTATGTGATGTGCGAAATTCCTTCGAATATTCTTCTTGCAGACGAATTCCTTGAGATATTCGATGGTATGTCGATTGGGTCTAATGACCTTACTCAACTTGCACTTGGCCTTGACCGTGACTCGGGAATTCTTACCCATATTGGAAATGAAAATAATGAAGCAGTAAAAAAACTTATTGCAGAAATTATTGCAAAATGTTTAGCACGGAAGAAATATATTGGTATTTGCGGACAGGCGCCATCTGATTATCCTGAATTTGCTCAATTCCTTATAGAGCAGGGAATAGAGAGTATGTCCCTAAATCCCGATACGGTAATAAAGACGATTATGGCATTAGGAAAGAAAGTAAAGAAGACAAAAGAAAAATCTGTTTAAGAGGTATAGAAATAAAAAGTGGCACATTCTGTGCCACTTTTTGTATGGTTTTACCTTTTATTAAATAGGGGTACACTAAGAGTAGTTCACTTTTATTATTATCGCAGGAGGTAGCCATGCCTGTAGCTATTTATGATTCTGATGCGTTTGAAAAACTTGTCGAAGTCGAAGGTTCGCTCTATCGCGCGCAGCAAAATAATATCGGATTTTGTTCTTTCGGCGCTTTTTTTCGAAAATGGAGTGCACTTGCGGCCGACAAAAAATTTATTGAACTGCGGCCTGAGTTTGCAATTCATGTAGGAAATAACGACATGCTCTATGGGCTTGGAGGAAGGAATCGATACTGCGTGTTGAACACGGGGGAGATTTTACTCATTAAAGAATCTCTTGGTCCCAATGTTCGCGATTTTTACATCGAGCGAGCACATCATGCAGGATTTCGTATCTTTCCTGACGACTTTCCATAACGTTTTTAAAACCCGTACTTTGCACAATTGCGAAGTGCGGGTTCATTTTTTAGTGGGGCATAGTGTGGTAAAATTGAGTTACTCATATGAAAATAGGTTTCTTTGAACTTGAAGGATGGGAAGAGAAAATAATCCGCGAAACATTTGTAGGACATGAAATACGTTTCAGTAATACAAAGATTACTGAGAATGAACTTCCCGCACAGAATGATTTTGATATTCTCTCGGTGTTTGTAGATTCTCGCATCACTTCCGCGGTACTTACACACTTTCCTAATCTCAAGCTTATTACTACACGTTCTACAGGGTTTGATCATATTGATGTGGCTGCGTGTAAGGCACGTGGCATTGCGGTGGCATCAGTGCCAGGATATGGAGACAATACCGTAGCAGAATTTGCTTTTGGGCTTATGCTTACTCTTTCGCGTAAGTTGTATCAGGCAATTGATCAGATAAAGGAGAATGAATCATTTTCACAAAAAGGACTTCGCGGCTTTGATTTAAAAGGAAAGACTCTTGGGGTGGTAGGTACGGGACGTATTGGTAAGGAGGTAATTAAAATTGCAACAGGATTTGGTATGAAGGTAATAGCATTCGATCCATTTCCCAATGGAGAGACCGCGACACTTTTAGGATTTACTTATTTTTCTCTTGATGAACTTTTGGGAAATGCGGATATTATCACCTTACATTGTCCTTTAAGTGATATCACAAAACATCTCATTAATCGGAAAAATATTACTGCAATTAAAAAAGGCGCGTATCTTATCAATACCGCGCGCGGAGGCATTGTAGAAACCGACGCACTTGTCGAGGCGCTTGAAAAGGGAATTCTTGCAGGAGCGGGACTCGATGTACTTGAGGAAGAAGGGGAGACAAAAGACGAGATGCGGTTCTTGAGCGAACACGCACTTCACGAGGAAGAGTTAAAAACAATATTACAAAACCATATTCTTATGAGGATGCCGAATGTGATTATTACTCCTCACAATGCATTTAATTCGCAAGAGGCGCTAGAAAGAATATTGCATACCACACTTGAAAATATTGGAGGGTTTATTGCCGGAACCCCAAAAAATATCATTCCCTAATGTATCCCGTAAGAAAATTAACAAGTATGAATTTCTCTAAAAAACTAAGATATTATCGTATGCAATTGTTCCTTGCCGAGGAATATAGACAGGTAATTTTTTAACGGGATGTACATCAACGATATACGTATTCGTCAGATTTTTGACTCTCGTGGTGAGCCGACCATTGAGATAGAGCTACACGATAAGGTAGGTTTTTCTCATCGTGCCGCAGTTCCTTCGGGAAAAAGCAGAGGCACGCGCGAGGCATCAGTGTTCACGTTTGAGGAAGCAACAAAAGCGGTGAACCATATTAAAGAATCAATTACTGCACACGACTTTAAAAGTGTGGGTGAAGTTGATGCATTTTTGTTATTACAAGACTCAACTCCCACAAAAGAAAAATTGGGAGGGAATGTGCTTTTAGGCATTTCAATCGCAGCAGCCCGAGGATTCGCGCACACTGCAAAAAAAGAATTATGGGAGATAATCCGAGAAGAGTATTTTGCAGAAATTAAAGATACAAAGCCTCCTCTCATTTTTTCTAATTTTATAAATGGAGGAGCACACGCCAATAACAATCTCGATATTCAGGAGTTTCTTGTAATTGCACGGACAAATGGTTCTATCACAGTGACCACTGAGAAGCTTATTGAGCTCTATCGTGTAACGGGCAATTTCTTAAAAAAGAAGTATAACGTAAAAAACCTTCCTATTGGTGATGAAGGGGGATATTCACTTGATTTTCTGAATAATAGTGAGCCACTTGCGATGCTGGAGGCGAGCATTAATGAAAATGATCTTGGACAGGAATGTATGCTTGGACTTGATGTGGCTGCATCTCATTTTGGAGATAAGGGAGCATATGTATTTGAAAAAAAAGAATATACACGCGCAACATTAGTAGAACTTTATGAATCGTATTTCAAGAAAATAAAACTCCTTTATTCAATCGAAGACCCCTTTGGTGAAAATGATTCTGAGGGATTTATTGCGCTTCGAAAAGCAGTACCTAATAAAATAATAATAGGGGATGATCTCACCACTACCAATCAAGCAGAAATTGAAGCGCATACTGCAGAAGGCGCGGTGAATGGCGTCATCATAAAACCAAATCAGATTGGCACCGTGAGTGAGACATGCGCGGCTATAAAAGCGGCACGTATGCATCATGCGCAGATTATAGTTTCCCACCGTTCAGGGGAGACAGAAGATACATTTATTATTCATCTTGCAAAAGCGGCAAATGCAGACGGAGTGAAAATTGGAGCCCCTGTAAAAGAAAGGATGCTTAAATTCAACGAGCTCATACGTCTTTACTCATAATACTTATTTCCTGTGGCGTATCTTTCTCTTTTATCCTTGTTGGTCTTGTATCTTCCCTACGTGGTTCTCATATCCATTTTCGTGGGAGCGTGCATACTATATGTATTTCGGAATTCGCCGCTTCGTGTGCGGTATGAACAATTTCTTACCATGCGCGGATTGGTACGCGCGGCAGTTTATTTTCGTATTGTGTATGCAGGACTTCTTAGCGTCACACAGTATATGATATGGGCCACGGGCGGCGGGTTGGGGACTTTCTTTTTAGATTCACCGCTTAACGCCACTGTGCCTGTTTCGATTATTAAAAATGCCCCATGGATTTTTTCAAATCAGTTCGGGTATTTCATTTTTTATTCATGGGGGCGCTTTTGGCTCAACGCACTCCTTTCTCTGGTGGCAGCGTGGGCGTTCTATAAATTATTAGTGATATTCAAGCGGTATAATGAACGTTTTTTTGAGGAAGGAGAAACAGAATTGGGGTACGTAGTTGCACTTCTTGCGGGGTGGCCACTTATCGTTATCCTTATTCCTTTTGTGTTCCTTTCTGTAATTTGTATATCTCTTTTTCGTCTCATCTTCTTCCGAGAAACACTTACCACATTAGGATGGCCATTTCTTCTTGGTATTCTTGTGACCGCACTCGTGGGGAATATACTTCTCAGTCTTCTTCATTGGGGAGTTCTCAAGGTTTAAAAAACCCTTTCATGGAATGAAAGGGTTTTTTGTTTCATAAACGAAACAAATGATATGAGGAGTGGGGTGAGAGCTCTTTGGTAAAGAAGCTCGTACATGCTTTGAGAAGCATACATCCTTCAATGAGCGAAAAGATAATAGTCGCCGCTTTCCAAAGAGCAACAAATGTTTCTTTGTCCCATCCAGGAGTTGGAGCAAGAAAGAAGCTTGCTACAAGCGCAATTCCTGCTCCTGCTACTGCCGCGATAAAGACAAGTCCTACAATTGATGCAAAAAGGAAATAGATTCTCATTGCATAGTCTGCAAGATTCATAAAGAACGTAGAAAAGAATTTTTTCATACACAGCCTTCCTATAGGTAAATGAATGATGATCTAAGCAAAGAATGCCTAAAATACTGGTATCTGTCAATCATATGGAAAGTACTTCTAATATGCGTATAATGCATATATGACACAAGCTGAACAACCATCAGTAGGAAAAGTTTCGCCAAAAGATGTTTTTATTCATCTTCTTGCGATTATCACACTCTATACAAGTGCAGTGAGCTTCCTTGTACTTTTGTTTCAAGGAATAAATGTGTTTTTTCCTGATCCTATAAGCGAAGGGGGATATTATGCATT
>Ga0172379_10001373_pt1 | contig 48767 bp, 53 predicted proteins | sample GrowelOW334metaG_FD_119756 | JGI IMG/M metagenome (GOLD analysis project Ga0172379, IMG submission 119756) | Groundwater microbial communities from an aquifer near a municipal landfill in Southern Ontario, Canada - Groundwater well OW334 metaG | ecosystem: Environmental > Aquatic > Deep... | reverse complement strand
GTTCTGGAATTAAGAGATAATCTTTTTGGTACATTTGGTTTTCTTTCTAGGAATCCCAACTGTACCATTTTTTGTACCAGCGGAAAACCTAGGAGTGTCCAAAAGGTATCTCATCATCTCCAAGGACATCTCCAGGTTTATCAGAAAAGCTCGGGAATCGTTTATAGCCTAGATTTACCGCACGTTCTCCGAGAAATGATCAACTAGACCCGCGAAAGGACCCGCGTTTACACGCAGTCCGCACTCGCGGGTCTTTTTCGTACTAAATATTTTAGGTTAAAGACAATTTAGACGATTTTTAACCACCAAATAGTTTGATAAGTTTTCGATCAAACAGATGGGTTTTAAAGAGTAACCCGCCAAAAGTATAAATTAATTGAGTCTGAAATAAATTTTTCTGAAGTTTGGCCAGGACTTTTTCTTGCCTAGCCTTAGTTAGCAAAACCTCATCTATTTCTGGGGTTTTGTAGCTTGGGTCCAGAATCTTCTTAGCGATTTCTCTACCAGTAATCAAAGCAAATGATATCCCTTCACCCGTCATTCCTGAAGCAAATCCAGCAGCATCGCCTGCTAAAAAGATATTATTAAACTGGTAACCCTGATAATCGTAATTAATTAACCAGGCCTGATAATCTTTAGAATCTAACTTAATCGATCTTTTTTGTGCCCATTTGGCAAAGTTTTTTTGAATTTTTGCGGCATCAAGGCCGAATCTTGGGTCAACACAAGCCCCAATGGACGAAAAATCTTTATGCGGGAATATCCAGGCATAACCTGAACCGAACAACTTCGCATCAAATATTAATTCCATTTTATTGTAATGTGTTGGAACTTTATAATGAAAAGCAACTAAAACCTTTTTACTCTTTAATCCTAAATGCTTTCTTACCATTGACGCACTGCCATCAGCGCCGATTAAGTTTCTAAAACCATACTCTTCATCGATTGTTTGAATAGAATTTTTGTTGATATTAACTATTTCCTTGGAAACAAAAATACTTACACCATTTAATTCCGCTTTTCTGAGTAAAACTTGTCCTAATTCCTCCCTTGTAGTAGTCGCCACATAAGGATAATTAGCCCTAATAAAGCTTCTATTTAGCGGTGTGCTAAGAGTCATTTCGTTAAATTTATATTCAATAATCTTTCTATCTACCCCGATTTCGAAATCCCTCATAGTTAAACCGCCGGCACATACCTTTGGACCGATAATTTTATTCTTCTCAAAAATCGCTACCTTTTGGCCATTTTTAGAGAGCACGGTTGCAGCTGCTAATCCTGCTGGTCCAGCACCGACTATGATTGTGTCAAAATAGTTTTTCATTTTTACCTTTAAATAATTAGGTTCTCTATAATTATTATATGTTGTTATTGGCATAATTTATAGATTAAATATAAAGATAATTATACCACTCTATACGCTCGAGCGTACAAAGTGGTATATTAACCTGGAAGTGATGTTTTAGATGCTATTTGATATCAATTATTATTTGTTTTTTACTTACTTTTTCCGTCTTTATCTTTATGAAGTTTTTTAACTAAACCGCGGTCAAAAAATAAATCTATCAGGTCTGTTTCGCTTTCAATTCTATCGGCAATGACATATTGAACATATGGTTTAATATAAAATAAAGTTTTTAAAGCCTCAATCTCGTTTAAACAATCATAAGGAAAAACGTAGATGCTCTCTTGAAGCTTAACAAAACCAATTTCCTCTAGTTTCCTTCTAAGAACATCGCGCACCTTTCTTATCGTTAGGGATATCGAAAATAACTAAATGCCATTTTTGATCCCACTCTTTTGGAATTTTAATTTCCATCTGATCAACAAAATAAGTTTTTGCCAACTCTTTCCCTTTAAGAGTTAAGACAACGAACTTTTCTTTGTTTTTAATGTAAGTCTTAATAAACCCTAGTTTTTTAAGCCGATACATTTCTTTAGAAAATCTAATACGATCATTTTCCCTAAATTTATCATAGGCTTTAAAAGGAACACGATAAAATCTTGCCTTATCAAAAAACGGTATAACCGCGCGATAAACATCAACAAAACCCAATAAGATTTGCCTGCTAACAATTGAACTTTTTCTTAAAAGTATTTCTCTGTCCATATCTTTATTATACTACTCTATGCGCTCGAGCGTATAGAGTAGTATATTTCTCCTGTTAGCTATGAAATAAAAAAATGGTTAGGGTGAAATAATATATATTACATTGGTAATATTAAAAACTAAAATATATTTCTTATCATAATGAATATGATTAATAGGGTTAATTCGGGTTCTGGGATGGAAAAAATCGTCAAAATGTGGTATAATATAGACTCAACAAGGTGATCTGGGAACTAAAGTCTGAAAAAACACAACTTACTAAGTTTGATCTCGAAATTTCTTAAATTTTTTATGTGTGAAAAAAATCTTAACCCGAAGGGAGGTGATTACAATGGCAAATAACAACGAAGGTCAAATGACAGTGCAGGAAGCCGGCCGCAAAGGCGGACGCACCGTCAGCCAGAAATATGGTCATGACCATTTCGTGGAAATCGGTCGTATGGGTGGTAGCCGTGTTCGCGAGCTAATCGAAGAAGGAAAACAGCAAGAACAAGGTGGTACCAAAACCTCTTCACGACGTTCCATGTAAAATATAATATATTTCACCATATCTCCGCCCGCAAGTTTTTTAACAGGCGGGCGGAGAAAATAACTTTTGAAGGGAGGTGATTACAATGGCAAATAATGAGAAAAAAGGCACAATGACCGTGCAGGAAGCTGGCCGTAAAGGTGGACAAAAAGGTGGAAAAACCACTTTTGATCGCTATGGTCCAGAATTCTATCGCGAAATCGGTCACGAGGGCGGACAGCGCGTTAAGGAGTTAATTCAAGAGGGTGAGGAAGCAGAAGGAAAAAAGAAAAGTAGATAATAATTAACCCCGAAAGGCAATTCCATGAATAATCAAAATAAACCAAAGACTGAAGAAAAAGGTGAAATGACTGTTCGAGAAGCCGGTCAAATGGGCGGTAAAAAAGTTAAAAGACTTGTCCAAGAAGGCGAAGAAATGGAAGCCCGCGAGGGTGGCCAAGAAACTAATAAAGAAGAAAAACAAAAATAAAATATACCTTTTGTACTCAACCAACCCCTGAACGAAAATAGGGGTTGGTTTAATTAAATTGGATCAAAAAATAACCCTTTTACAGGGTTATTTTTTTATATCTAAAACTTATTTTGAAGATTTTTTGGCTTTTTTGGCAGTAACTGTTTTAGAAGATGCTTTTACTTCAGTTGGCTCTTTTTCGGCCTTTTCAGGTTTTTCAGCCATTTTTTTCGCTTGTTCAAGAATTGATTTAGTCAAAATAACATCGCTAAACTTCAATTTTTTAGTCAGTTTAGCAGGTCCTAAAACTTTAACACCTTTTCCGGTATTTTTAACTAAACCCTTTTCGACTAAAGATTTGAAATTTACTTCTTCGCCATCAACAAATTTCTCTTCAATCAAAGCGAGCTTAACAATTTCAGGCTTAATGGCCGGGCTATTAAATCCACGAACTTTAGGCATTCGTTGAATAAACGAAGTCTGTCCGCCTTCAAAACGACGTGGAATATTATAACCAGAACGTGACTTTTGTCCTTTGGTTCCTCGGCCAGCAGTTTTACCTTTGCCCGAAGAAGCGCCGCGACCAACCCGTTTTGACGGCTTATTTTTTATTGAAATCATTTCATTTAGTTTCATTTTTCTCTTTCTGGTCCTTGGCTAAAATCTCCAATGCTTTAAAAGTTGTCTGGGCATTATTGATTTTATTTGCTGTTCCCAGCACCTTTGAAACCACGTTTTTAATACCAGCCAAGTTACAAATGACACGAATAGTGCCGCCGGCAATAATAGATGTACCAGGTTTAGCTGGCTTTAAAATAATATGGGCCGCGCCTTGGCGAATTTCTATTGGATAAGGGATTGTTTCATTAACAATCGGCACTTCAAGAATGTGCTTTTTAGCAAAGGTTGAAGCTTTAGCTACTGCTTCAGCAACTTCCCCAGCCTTACCAATACCCATACCAATTTTACCCTTTTTGTTTCCAATAATTACCAGTGCACGAAAACGCATTCTTTTGCCACCCTTAACAGTTCGTGAGACGCGGTCGACTTCAAGAACGTTTTCTTCGAATTCCGATTTTGGCTTTGCGTTATACGCTGGATTTCTTCCTTGCTCTTTCATATTTCTACTCCTCCCGCGCGCACTCCATCAGCAAAGCTTTTTACTCGGCCATGGTATTGGTAACTGCGGCGGTCAAAAACCGCTTTTTTAATCTTTTTTTGTAAGGCTTTGGTTGCCAACAATTTACCGGTTTCTTCTTCAATCTTTTCTGTAGTTTTAACTTCTTGACTAGAAACAGCCGCAAGAGTAACGCCATTTTCATCATCAATCATTTGACCGTAAATATGCTTGGCAGAACGGAAAACCGCTAGTCTTGGACGTTCTGCTGTGCCGGAAATTTTAGCTCTGACACGTTTAATTCGTCTTTCTTTTTGTTCAGTCATTTAATCTCCTTATTTCCCTGAAGCAGCTTTAGCAGCTTTACCAAGCTTGCGGCGTGGTACTTCATCGATATATTTCAAACCCTTGCCTTTATAAGGCTCGACCGGCCTTATTTTTCTGATATCAGCAGCCACTTGTCCAATGAGCTGCTTGTCGATTCCTGAAACTGTAATAACATTTTTTGTAACATTAAAACTAATGCCTTCCGGGGCTTCAACTTCTACCGGGTGAGAAAAACCAAGACTCATCACGAGTTTATTACCTTGCACTTCAGCACGGTAACCAACCCCTTTAAAATCAAGTTTTTTATCCCAACCTTGTGAAACGCCAGTAATAGCATTACTAAGTAAAACTCGCCAAAGCCCATGAAGGGCACGACTAATTTTATCATCAGCTTTTCTTGAAATTGTAATAATATTTTCGTTCCGTTCCAAAACTAAACGGTTTGATAAGGTAAGACTTAACTCACCTTTTGGACCATTTACTTTGACATCTTGGCCGATAATTTCGACATTGACGCCATCTGGAATTTGAACGGGAAGTTTTCCAACTCTTGACATATCTATCCTTTATCTATTAACTGACTTCACAAATGACTTCTCCACCTAAACCTTGTTTACGAGCATCATAACCGCTCATAATACCTTTGGAGGTAGAAATCAGAAGCTCAGCACGACCCTTGGTTTGACGGGCAATTTGAGTCGCGCCAATATAAACTCGGCGACCAGGTCTGCTAACTCTTTTAATATTTTTAAGACTTGACTGCTTTTTATCTCGATAAGAAAGGCTTATTTTGATTCCGGAAGGGTATTTCTTGGCAGCATCGGTAACTTCGGCGAAATCCTGAACAAAACCTCTGTTTTTAAGAATTTGCAAAATAGCCAATTTCATTTTTGAGTATGAAACAGTGGTGTCTCGCTGACCAATACTGGCAGCATTTTTGATTTGTGTGAACATATTTGCGATAGGATCCATTAAGCCTCCATTACCATGATGATTTGGTGACACCAGGGATTTCTCCCCTTGATGCCATTTCTCTAAAACAGATTCGGCATAAGCCAAATTTTCTGATAAATCCGTGCCGACGACCACAGCTATTACAGCGACGGACAACTCTACTTATATATTTTGGTTTTTTCTTTGCTCTTTCAATTTGTGATTGTTTAGCCATTATTTCTCCTGACTCGTTCCAGTTGGCCCGCCACTAAATGGGAAACCAAGCTTTTCCATAAGAAGTTTTGATGCTTTGCTGGAAGGACTTTTTAATACAAAAGTAATTTCTAATCCATGGGCAGATTCAGCTTTTTCATGGGAAATTTCTGGAAAAATCAGTTGATCTTTTAGACCGAGTGTATAATTACCTGCCTGATCAAAACTCTTTTCGTTAAAACCACGAAAGTCTCTTAAGCGAGGAAGGGTAATATTAGCAAGCTTATCAACGAAGTCATACATTTTCTCGCCTCTAAGCGTGACTACTAAACCAACTTCATCTCCTTCGCGGATTTTAAAGCCGGAAATGGCTTTGCGCGCTAAACGTTTGGCTGGCTTTTGGCCGGTAATAGCAATAAGGTTATTAGTCGCGTTCTCGCTAAATTTTGGATTAACCTTATTCTGACCAGTACCAACGTTTACCACCACCTTTTGCAATTTTGGTAAAGCCATCACATTTTTTATACCCAATTCTTCACGAAGTGCTGGCATAATTTTTTCTAAATATATTGTTTTAAGCCTTGACATTCTTCTCCTTCACAGTGACTTTTGCAGAGCTAACCAAGTTAAGGTTGCCTTTGCATTTACGGCAAATTCTTTCTTTAATCTCGGAGTTAACGGTATGTGCAATTCTGGTTGGCTTGCCGCAATGCGGGCAAACTACCATCGCATTACTCTGTTGGATTGGCATGGATATGTCTAAAATGCCTCCATGAGGATTTTTCCGCGATGGTTTTAAGTGATGTTTGGCTAAATTCAAGCCACTCACCACAATTTTACCTTCTTTAGGCATAACCTTTTCGACTAAACCGGTTTTACCACGGTCTTTGCCGGCAATGACTAGAATATTATCGCCTTTTCTTATTTTCACAAAACCTCCGTTGCTAAAGAAATAATTTTTGAAAAGCCTTTATCTCTAAGTTCTCTGGCAACCGGACCAAAAATACGACTACCGCGAGGCGTTTTATCAGCATTGATTAACACCAAAGCGTTATCATCGAAGCGGATAGTTGAACCGTCATGACGCGAATAAGGAAATTTCTGTCTGACGATCACACCCTTAACTACTTCTTTCTTTTTGACTTGACCATTGGGGATAGCAGATTTTACTGTACCAACAACAATGTCACCCAAGGTGCCAGAGTTAGTTTTAGCGCCGCCAATGACCATAATGGCCATTACTTCTTTGGCACCGCTATTATCGGCTACTTTTAATCTTGTATATTGTTTAATCATTTGTCTCGTCCTCTGTTTTCGGCTTAACACCATCTTTTACAATAAGCCTTACGATCTTCCAAGCCTTATCACCACTAAGTGGTCTGGTTTGAATAATCTCTACTATATCACCAGTTTTATACTCATTGTTTTCATCGTGAGCTTTGATCTTAGATGTAGCCTTATAAGATTTTAAATAAATTGGATGACGGCGAATTTCTTCTATAGCCACAACGCGAGTTTTAATCATCTTATCAGATACAATCACGCCTACGAGCTTTCGGATATTCTTTTTAATTTCAACTATATTCTCTTTTTTCATTTGGTCACCTCAGATTTGGCTTTAGCCTCAGTTATTGCCCGATCAGTTAAAATCGTCCAAATTCTGGCAACCTTTTTTCTTGTTTCGCCGATTTCGGAAGTATTTTTAAGCGTTCGAAAAGCTGATTTCAGCCTTACGTCTGCCAACTTGGTCTGCAACGCGTCCAGTTCTTTAACTAGAGCTTTGGTATCTTTCGATTTTAATTCTTCTAATTCTTTTTTACTTTTCATATTAATCTTTCTTTACAAATTTGGTTTCCACTTGAAGTTTATGGGAGGCCAAGCGAAAGGCTTCACGAGCAACCGGTTCCGCAACTCCGTCCATTTCGAAAAGGACTCGGCCCGGCTTAACAACGGCAACAAAATGATCCAATCCACCTTTACCGCCACCCATACCTGTTTCAGGCGGTGTGCCAGTGACTGGTTTGTCTGGAAAAATTCTAATCCAAACTGATCCGCCACGTTTAATATAACGGGTCATTGCACGGCGAGCAGCCTCAATCTGACGAGCAGAAATCCAACCTCGGCCAAGACTTTTTAAGCCATAATGACCAAAGCTGATCTCGGCGCCACGAGTTGCTTCACCTCTCATTTTCCCGCGGGAAACTTTTCTGTGTTTTAACTTTTTTGGCATTAACATTTTTTCAATTCCTTTTTACTTATTCGGTCGCAAGCTTATCGCCCTTATAAATCCAAACTTTAATTCCAATCGTACCGTAAGCTGTCATTGACACAGCATAACCGTAATCAATATCAGCACGGATTCTGGCAAGTGGCACTGAGCTATTGCTGTATTTTTCTGAACGAGCGATTTCTGCTCCACTTAAACGACCGGAAATTTGCACTTTAATACCTTTAGCTTTAGCATCCATTGCTTTCGAAATGGCTTGCTTAATTGCTCTTTTGTAAGCAATTCTTTTTTCAATCTGAATGGCAATATTTTCTGCAACTAATTGAGCATTTGTTTCAGGATTCTTAACTTCCATCACCTCAATCTTTATTTTTGGTTGTTTATTCGAAGATAAAATTCGGAAACTATCAACATGCTTAATAATAAAAGCGCGTAAATCATTAATGCCCTGTCCAGAACGACCAATTAGAATACCTGGTTTAGAAGTATAGACATTAACATTAATAGAATCGTGATCACGCATAATTTCAACTTTACTGATACCAGCAGTTTTGCCAAATTTTTTGACAACTGCTTTGCGGATTTGCAGATCTTCAGCGATACCTTTAGCTAGATCACGCTTGGAAAACCATTTTGATCGCCAATCCTTTGAAACTACTAATCTTAAACTAAACGGATTAATCTTTTGTCCCATTTTATTTTCCTTTGCTTTCCGCGACCTTTTGGGGTTTTGCATCTGTTAAAAAGACATTTATATGTGCTGATCTTTTGAGAATAGCAGTTGCGCGTCCTTGGTGACAAATACGCTTTCGTTTTAGTTTTGGCCCTTCATTAATTGCCACAGACTTAACGCGTAGATCTTCTTCATTCAAATTCAAGTCGCGCGCTTGAGACTTGGCCTGTTTTAAAACCAAAATCAAAGGTCTGGCCGCAATTTTGCCTGAAAACTTCAAAGCACTAATGGCACTATTTATTGTTTTGCCTTTTAACATATAGGTCAAAATTCGAAGCTTATCTGGCGTATTTTTGATAAAACGTGCCCTGGAGACAAATTCCATTATTTACCTCCCTTTGATGCTGACGGGGCTGATTTTGATTGGGCAGAAGCTTGTTCACGAGCCATTTTACCGCCATGGCGCGCAAATTTCCTGGAAGGTGCAAATTCACCTAATTTATGTCCAACCATATCTTCAACAATTAAAACATCAATATGCTTTCGGCCATCATGAACACCAAAATGAAATCCAACCATTTCTGGCGTAATCGTGGCGGCTCTTGCCCAAGTTTTAATAATTGTTTTATCGCCCTGTTTTATCGCACTTACCTTTTTTAAAAGGCGTTCGTCAATATAAGGACCTTTTTTTAGCGATCTAGCCATATTATTATTTCCTTCTTCTTACAATTAAATTATCGGAATACTTATGTTTTTTTCTGGTCTTAACGCCCAATGCGTGCTTGCCCCATTTGGTTTTTGGATATTTCAAACCGATCGAGTTAACACCTTCACCACCACCATGCGGGTGAGAATTTGGGTTCATGGCTTTACCACGGACTGAAGGACGAATACCTTTTAAACGATTACGGCCAGCTTTACCAATTCTTACCTTGTTGTGGTCAATATTACTGACTTGGCCAATGGAAGCAAAACTTTCAGCGTTAACTTTACGAATTTCGCCAGAAGGCATTTTCACGTTGGCCCATTTTCCTTCTTTAGCCATAATAGTCGTTTGCGAGCCAGCACTTTTAATAAAACATCCGCCCTGGCCAGGGTAAACTTCCACATCATGAATAGGAGTACCGGTTGGAATATTTTTAATTCTCATTCTATTGCCAAGGTTGATTTCGGCTTTTTCATCTGCCACAACAGTCTCACCAACTTTTATACCTTCCCAAGCTAAAATATAAGCTTTAGTATTGTCTTCAAATCGTACTAACGCAATAAAAGAACTGCGATTTGGATCGTACTCTAAAGCTTCCACATTAGCTTTGACGCCAATTTTCTTATCTAGACTGGAAATAATACGGTATTTTCTTTTAACTCCGCCGCCTTTATGACGGACTGAAATTTGACCCGTAATATCGCGTCCTTTGGAACGTTGATTTACAACTATTAAGGATTTCTCGGGAGCTTTCTTGGTGAGTATTGAGTAATCAACAACAGACATTTTACGTCTTGATTGGGTTGTAGGTTTATAAACTTTTATTGCCATATAATTACTTTCTATGCTTTAAATTCAAATCCAGGAATCTTATCGCCTTTTTTAAGCGTTATAATTGCTTTTTTCCAAGAACCAGTGTGAATTTTGTAGCGTCCGCGCACTAAACGTTCTTCGCCTTTAACAATGATCATATTGACATTCAAAGGCTTTGCCTTAAAAATACGTTCAATCTCTTCGGCTACTTGGTGTTTATTGACTCTAGGATTAACTTTAAAGACATATTTATTGCTTTCAACTCCAGTAATGGTTTTTTCCGAGATGATCGGTGCTAAAAGAATTTCCATTATTTATCCTTCCGAGTTTCTTGGTTAGCCTCACCACTTAAAATTTTGGTCATTCTGTCTAAACCTTCAGTGGTTATTAAAATATATTTATGATTAGTAATGTCTTTAAGGTTAATATTGTCAGCTTTGATTATTTTCACAAAAGGAATATTGGCAGCTGAAAGTTCAATGTTTGGTTCCACTTTAGTTAAAATCAATAAAATTCTACCAGCTTCAAACGGTAACTTGGTTATAATCTGATTAAACTCTTTTGTTGAAGGTTTATCTAAAGTCAGGGCATCCAAAACAATGATTTTTTCTTCAGTTGCCTTTTGGCTTAAAACCATTCTAATAGCGGCATTACGCATTTTTTGCGGAAAACGGACTGAGAAATTACGTTCGCTTGTTGGACCAAAGGTAATTCCGCCGCCAATCCATAATGGTGATCTAGTTGAACCTGCGCGAGCCCGGCCGGTACCTTTTTGTTTCCATGGTTTTTTACCGCCACCGGAAACTTCACCTCTGGTTTTAGTATTAGCAATTGCCTTGCGAGCATTTGCTAATTGCGCCAAAAGAGCCTGAGCGATAAGTACTGGCTTTTCTTTTACACCGAAAATATCTTTTGAAAGTTCCATTTCGGAAACTTTTTTTCCTTCTAAATTGTAAACTGAAGTTTGTGCCATTTTATTTTCCTGAAATTATTATTTGCTCCAGATGTAAAGCGTACCACGATTTGCTCCAGGAATTGCTCCCTTAAGCATCAATACATTATTTTTACTATCAACATTAATTACTTCTACATCTTTAATAGTGATTTGCTCATGACCCATATGTCCAGCCATTCGACGGCCTTTAATGACTCTTTGTGGTTGTTGAGCACCGATAGAACCTGGCTGACGATAGTTATTACTACCATGAGTTTTTGGTCCTGTAGCAAAATTATGACGTTTAACTGTGCCGGCAAAACCCTTACCTTTAGAAATACCAGTAACAGTCACACGATCCTTTGGCTGAAATTGATCTAACTTAAACTGATCAGTTTCTTTAAATTCCTCAGCGTTTTCGATTGGGAATTCTTTAAGCGTCCGGCTTATAACATTAACTTTAGCCAAGTGACCTTGCTGCGGCTTTTTAATTTTCTTATCTTCAGGCATTGCTAGCTGAACAGCACTGTAGCCGTCTTTTTCAACGGTTCTGACCTGAGAGACTGTCGAAGGCTGAGCTTCAATCAAAGTAACTGGAATCATCTCACCAGCTTCATTAAATATCCGCGTCATACCTAATTTTTTACCAATTATTGCTTTCATAGTGTATCCTGTCTAACTAATTACTAATTAATACTAATGTACTAAAGTAATGAATTTTTGATGCCTTAACACCCCTCAGTAATAAAACATCGTCTGGAAGGACTCGCCGTAGCGAGCCTTATCCGGACTCAGTTTTATTTTATTTCAAACTTAATTTCTAAGTTTTAATCTCGATGTCAACGCCAGCTGGAAGGTCAAGATTCATAAGGGAATCGATTGTTTTTGGATTTGGGTCCATAACATCAATTAATCTCTTATGAGTCCGCATCTCAAACTGTTCGCGTGCATCCTTGTGAACAAAAGAACTCTTTAAAACAGTAATTTTGTTCTTTTCGGTTGGCAAAGGAATTGGCCCAGTTACAACTGCTCCCGTGCGTTCGGCAGTTTCGATAATCTTGCGGGCCGATTTATCGATAATTCGATAATCGTAAGCCTTTAGTCTGATTCTGATTTTTTGTTTAGGAACATTTGTCTTAGCCAACTCATCTCCTACTTTTTTATTTGTTTATTTTGGTGACCACACCCGCGCCGACCGTTCTGCCACCTTCGCGGATAGCGAAGCGCATACCATCTTCTATAGCAACCGGCTGAATGAGTTTAACTTTCAAAGAAACAGTATCACCTGGCATAACCATTTCGGTATCAGCTGGTAATTCCACTTCTCCAGTCACATCAGTGGTGCGGATATAGAATTGCGGTTTATAACCTTTAAGGAATGGAGTATGACGACCACCTTCTTCTTTACTTAAGATATATACTTCAGTATCGAATTCAGTGTGAGGGGTAATTGAACCTGGTTTGGCAATAACTTGACCGCGTTCAATATCTTCTCTTTCAACACCGCGGAGCAAAAGCCCAACGTTGTCACCAGCCATACCTGAATCAAGCTGCTTTTTAAACATTTCCACACCGGTAACAACAACTTTTTTAGTTGGTTTAATACCAACAATTTCTACTTCTTCGTTAATCTTGACTTGACCGCGTTCAATACGACCAGTTGCAACAGTACCGCGACCCTTGATCGAGAATACGTCTTCAACAGCCATAAGAAGAGGTTTATCAACTTCACGCTTTGGTTCTGGAATATAAGCATCCAAAGCATCCATTAATTCGCCAATTGCTTTAGCACCGTCAGCGTCACCTTCAAGAGCTTTAAGAGCCGAACCTTTGATGATTGGCACTTCGTCGCCCGGGAAGTTATATTTAGTTAACAAATCGCGAATTTCCATTTCCACTAATTCCAAAAGTTCTGGATCAGTGACTTGGTCAACTTTGTTCATGAAAACCACAATATTCGGCACACCGACTTGGTAAGCCAAAAGAATGTGTTCACGAGTTTGAGGCATTGCCCCGTCTGTTGCGGACACAACTAAGATAGCGCCATCCATTTGAGCGGCACCAGTAATCATGTTTTTAACATAGTCAGCATGTCCTGGACAGTCGACGTGAGCATAGTGACGTTTTTCAGTCTCATATTCAACGTGACAAGTTGCAATAGTAATACCGCGTTCTTTTTCTTCTGGAGCAGCATCAATTTGGTCTACGTTTCTTGGAGTAGCTAGACCTTTGTCAGCTTGCACCTTTAAAATTGCCGCGGTTAAAGTAGTTTTACCGTGGTCAACGTGACCGATAGTACCCACATTGACATGGGGCTTTTTGCGTTCAAATTTTTCTGCCATTAATACCTCCGAAATTAACTCTTCTTTAGTTAATCTATTAGTTTATAATACTTAAATTATTAGGGCTATTGCCCCTTTGTTAGCTATTCCAAATATACCATATTTAGCATTTCTTGTCAACACTTTTTATCCTGTTGGCTTTTTTAATGCCTTAATTTGGTTTTGCTTTCAATAGGTATGACTTCAAATAGCTAAAAAAGCTTCCCTCGAGAAATATCATAGCAAAACTTTAATTAGACGTCAACAGTCCTTTAAAAAATAAGGTCATATTATTGGATATAAAAGCTCCTAGAAAGCCTAAAGCAGCAAAAAGCACAGATAGCGAGGCAATAACGATTATTGCCGTATAAAGACCAGCCACTAATCCGGAAACCAGGTATAAACCGTAACCAATCGCAGTGAAAATAGCACCAACTAAGACTGCGGCAACAAAAACTCCAATATAAAAAAGAAAAATCAAAGCATAGTTTAAGAGATAAAAAACTAAAATTTGCCCTAATTTGTTGAATAAAAGCTTGGCCGAATTTCTCAAACTTTCAATAATACCATTCTCAGATAAAACCAAAAAGCGAAAAGAATAAGGAAAAATCATTGATAGCGTAAAAAACCACAAAAAGTATACTACTAAAAATATCAATCCCAGTAAGATCGCCAAAAAATTCTGCTGCAAAAACATTAGAATTATAATAATAAACCCTAAAAATAACATCGGTACCAATAATAAAACGATTTGCAGAAGATAAAGAAGCGCTAATCGCCAAAAGTGCTTCGCTCCCGCTCGCCATGCTGTCCAAAATGAAATTTGCTCCTGACGCGAACCCTTATCAGCCGAAATTATTAAACTTGCTTGGCTAATAATACCAACAACAAACATTATTAGACAAAAAAGAAATAGTAATGCCCCAATAACAATCGTGGCCTCACTATTTTCCTTAAAAAAATTGATAATCTGATAAAGAGCAGGAAAACTTGACTGAAGACTCGTTAGATCAGCCTTATCAACTTCATAGTTACTGGTGTTACCAAAACTATTTATTCCCATATAAGAGATTGAGAAAAACCCAAAAAACCACAAGAATTTGTTTTTAAAGGTTAGATCGTAAGATTGCTTGATAATTTTAAAAAAGTCCATTTAAACCCTCCTAATTAGCTCTTCGTCTTTAGTTTACTATATTTTAATACAATCGTCCACAAGTTAAAGCCTGACCTTTTTACTAACTGGCATGAATCTTGAAATTATTATTCTTCGAGCGAAGCGAAGCGGAGTCGAGAAGTATGTAACAGTTCTCCACCGGATTTCATCCGAGTCGAACAATATTTTCTAAATGTTTTAGTAATTATTATGGTTAGTATTTCGATATTTGCGTTAACTAAAAAAGCCCCAAATCTATGGGGCATTGAGGATTGTTTATTTTTCTTCAGGGTCATTATAGTAAAAGTTATTTGGCCCTTTAATTTCGATGATAATTTTAGGCGGAAAGCTAATTTTTGAGATTAATTCCTGTCTTTTTTCCAAAATTGAAGTAAGTTCCTTTGGGCAATCAGATTCATTAGGATGTCTTTCTCTTAAATGTATTGTAAGCTTGAACGTATTCTCATCAACAAAATCATAATAAATACTATAATTATCTGTAGATATCCAATTATCCAAAGCGTTGTGATAACGCCAATGATCATTTCCTACAATAGCAGAAATTAGCTCGACAGCCATGTTCTCGGTATCTGCTATCATTTTCAGATAGGCTTTCGCTAGATTATCAGCCTTTCTGGAACGGTTAGCACTCTGATATCCTTGAATAACCTCAAGTTCTTTTATTCCTAACCGTACACCGCCAATCTTTGTTCTTGCCTTCATGAGTACAAAAGTTATTTCGTTTGGTAGGCCATTAAATAGAATATAATTAGTTAAACTATTAACTATTTCTGTTGACTCTGAGCAATCCAAACTTTTTCTGAACTCTTCAATAATGCCTTTTCTAATCTCACCGGTTTGATCTTTGGTATTTTTGTAGGCATCACAGACGTAAAAAAAGTATTTCTCTACATCTTTACCTATTCCATGATTCCAAGCACGAATAAGCAAACCTAAAACCTTAATCTGAAGTTTAGGTACCACTGGTTCGAGGCGAGTCTGGTGATAATCTTTTCTATATGAAAGAGTAGGATAGATCTCTTCAATTAAGTGTGCATAGAACGCGGGTTTATCTTTAAAAGCATTTTCGAGCATTGTCAGAAAGATTAACAAATTCTCTTCTTTTATTTTGCAATTCAAACCAGCGAGGTCTTTAATGCATCCTATTAAAATTGATGAGATAATTTCAGCCTGATTTTCTTGAGGATGTTCTTCTAGAAGTTTTTCTATTAAAAGTAGTGTGGGATCATCAATCTGATCCATTCTTTGACCAGAAAGACCGTATTTAACCTTATCATCCATTCTAGTTTACCTCCGCCCCGACGGTAACCGTCCGCAGGCAATCACACTTGCCGTAACAAGTGCCTAAATACAAACTTGCTTACAAGCCGTACTTAGTCTTATTGTTAAGATACTGATCAAATTATAGGTTAAAATTTACTGACTGTCAACCAAAGTCTTGACTTTTCGCCCAAAAGAGCGTATAATAAGATGAAGTGGTAAATTCTGCCACTCCTTATGGAACCTGAATTAAAGGAGAGAAGAGAATGCCTGAAGTGTCAATTCCAGGGTTTAAGATTATTTCCGATGAAAGTGGCCCTGCAAACGAAAAAGCCGATAGATTCTTTACTATTAAACCTAAAGAATCAATAATCAGCAATCCCATTGTCTTTACTGTTATGGGTATCGACCAAATCGAATACCTGGCTTCACTTCTTGATGGAAAAGATAATCTAAAGTTCTTTATAAACGAAGAAGAAATTGATCATGCAGCCTTCACTTCAAAACTCAAAGAAAATTCCGATATCAATTCAATCTTCATGAGTGCAACATTAATTTCAATGGAGTATAGTGCCAAGGGATTTACTATCAACGTAAAACCCGAGAGCATTGAAGTCAGAATTATTGAACCAAAAATCTGGATAGAAATTGAAAGATTTGCGCGTAATCTCCGTATTTGGCATAGCTCCTAACAGACCCGCACAAGAAAGACCCGGCATTTCGCCAGTCCGACTTGTCGGGTCTTTTTTATTTATCTATCTATAAATTGTAGGACTCATTTCGCTCGAGCGGATTTGGTACTACAATTTGATCATATTATCCTCTAAGATTCCTAGATCATAAAAAATCTTAATCAGATCTTTTTCTGTTTCAATTCTATCTGCAACAATATATTGGACATATGGCTCAATAATATACATCTGTTTAAGCAATCTAACCTCACAGGAGCAATCAAAAGGAAAAACGTACACACTTTCCTGAAGCTCAACAAAGCCAAGAGTTTTGAGTTTATACCGGACAACATCACGCTTTTCTTTCTTCTCATTAGGCACATCAAAAATAACAATATGCCATTTACCATCCCATTTTTTAGGAACACTTATAGTTAAATCTTCAGTGACATTTCTCCGCAAAAGATTCTTTCCTCTCTCTGATAATTCGATAAAATATTCCTTCCCATCAAAATACTTATTAATAAAACCTTCTCTTTTTAACCTATAAAGTTCCTGATCAAATTTTCTTTTATCATTCTCGCGAAATTTCCAGTATTCTTTTAGTGGGACTCGATAAACATTTGCCTTATCAAATAAGGGTAAAACTGAATTATGAAAATCAACAAAATATAGTATTATTTGTCTGGCAATAATCGCGGTTTTCTTAAATGTAATATCATCCATACAATAATTGTAGTACCAAATCCGCTCGAGCGAAATAGGTACTACATTTTATAGATAAATAAAAAATACCCCTTGGTTTCTGCCTTGGGGTATTTTTTTATTATAATTTAGAGGTAAGATCCCCGATGTCGTCTCGCCCGTAGGCGGACGGCTCGCCTTTAGGTATGTGGATGACTCCTCTGTTGAGCCTAGAATAAACTATTTCTTCTTGCCTTCAATAATCTTGGCAGCCACGTGCGTTGGTACTTCGGCGTAATGGTCGAATTCCATGGTGTAAGAAGCTCTACCTTGAGTCATTGAACGAACTTGGGTAGCATAACCAAACATTTCTGAAAGCGGCACTTGCGCGTCAATAACCTTCATCTTGGAACGATCATCCATCTTTTGAATTTGCCCACGCTTGGAGTTAAGATCACCCATCACATCACCCATAAATTCTTCTGGTGTGACAACTTCCACTTTCATAATTGGTTCAAGTAGTACTGGATCGGCTTTTCTAACACCATCTTGAAAAGCCATCGAACCGGCAATTTGGAAGGCCATTTCCGAAGAGTCAACCTCGTGGAAAGTACCATCATAAAGGGTAACAGCCACATCAACAAATTGATATCCGGCAATAACACCTTTTTCCATTGCTTCCTTAATACCTTTTTCAACGGCAGGAATATATTCGCGCGGAATAGCGCCACCGACAACTTTATCATTAAATTCAAAACCAGCGCCACGTTCTAATGGAGTAAGTTCAATCCACACATGACCATATTGACCGCGTCCACCACTTTGACGAATAAACTTACCTTCTTGTTTAACGGATTGTTTAATTGTCTCTTTATAAGCAACCTGCGGCTGACCAATATTAGCCTCAACCTTAAATTCACGTTTCATTCTGTCAACTAAGATATCAAGATGAAGCTCACCCATACCAGCGATAATTGTTTGACCGGTTTCATGATCGGTTTTCACTTGGAATGTTGGATCTTCTTGAGCCAAGCGCTGGAGAGCAATACCCATTCTCTCTTGATCGGCTTTCGTTTTAGGTTCAATTGCCATCCGGATAACTGGTTCTGGGAAGGAAATTGATTCTAAGGTAATCTGATGGTCATCATCACACAAAGTGTCCCCTGTAAAAGTAGCCTTTAAGCCGATCGCCGCTGCAATATCTCCGGCAAAAACTTCTTGTACATCTTCTCGATGGTTAGCGTGCAACCGAACAATTCGGCCAATTCTTTCTTTTTGGTTTTTCCCTGGATTTAAAACATATGAGCCAGCTTTAAGCATACCAGAATAAACTCTAAAGAAAGTTAAAGTCCCAACAAATGGATCCGCAGCGACCTTAAAAGCTAAGGCTGAAAAAGGCTCTTCATCGGAAGCTTGACGAACCATTTCTTCACCTGTTTTAGGATTGGTCCCTTTAACAGGAGGAATATCAAGCGGGTTCGGCAAATAATCAATCACGGCGTCAAGCATTGGCTGCACACCTTTATTCTTAAGAGCTGTACCGGTAAAAACTGGGATAAGCTTATTTTCAATTGTTGCTTTTCTTAAAGTTTTCTTGAGATCTTCATAAGCAATTTCTTCACCTTCAAGATATTTATTTAGTAATTCTTCGTCATTTTCTACAATTTTTTCCACTAATTCATCATGGCGCTTTTTGGCTTCATCTTGAAGTTCAGCCGGGATTTCTTCTTCAATAATATTTTGACCTTTATCACCTTCAAATTTCAAGGCTTTCATTTTCAAAAGGTCAACTAACCCTGAAAGATCAGCTTCTGTACCAATTGGAATCTGCATCATAATAGCATTATTGGAAAGTCGATCGATAATTGATTGAAAAGAACGATAAAAATCCGCGCCCATACGGTCAAGTTTATTAATAAAACAAATTCGAGGCACTTCAAATTTATCGGCCTGGTGCCAGACAGTTTCTGATTGTGGCTCCACGCCAGCAACGCCATCAAAAACCACTACCGCGCCATCCAAAACTCTTAATGAGCGTTGAACCTCAGCAGTAAAGTCAATGTGCCCAGGAGTGTCGATAATATTAAAACGATATTTATCCTCGGGGTTATCACGAGTCGCCCAAAAACAGGTAGTAGCAGCGGAAGTAATTGTAATTCCGCGCTCACGTTCCTGTTCCATCCAGTCCATAGTGGCTTCACCTTCGTGAACCTCGCCTATTTTATAGGTTTTACCAGTGTAATATAAAATACGTTCTGATACCGTAGTTTTACCAGCGTCGATGTGAGCAATAATACCAAAGTTTCGAGTTTTTTCCAATGAATATTCACGAGCCATTTTTTTCTTTTCCTTTCAAGAAATATTTATAATTACGAAATAGTGCTAGCAATGCTGCACTCTTTTCTCCTTCACGTATTTCTATTATACAAAATAATTACTAAATAATCAAGGTTATGCTTGCAAATTTAAAAAGATATACTATAATCTTATATATCCAATCATTTCCCATTAAGCGAGGTGAGAAGATGTACTTTGAACTACCAAAGCAAACTTATCAGGTTGATTTTCAAGGACATGAAAACGATATTGGTTTTCTCTACCTAACTGCCGTCAATGAAGAACTGGATCAACAAACGAGGCTTAAGGCAATTAATTTGCTTGGATACATTTGGAGCTACCAAGCTATTCACGCTCTTGAAGAGGTTATCCCAAGTGTTGATAAATTTTATAAAACGGCAGCCCATGAATCTATTCTACAAATTGAAGGAATCCTTGCTAGTTTTGGTAAAAAAAAGCAATCGTTTAAAGTTCTAAAACTAACTGCACAACAAAGATTTCTAGTAAATATTTTTATTTTTGGACTTATCTATTATTGCGGCGTCAAAGGTTTTCATTTGAAACTCTTATCCCAACTTAAATTTCTTTCTTATAGTTCGAATAAAATCATCCTCATACTAGCAATTGCCATTAGCGCCTTTGCTTTCGGTTATTGGTTTAAATCTCGCTTAAACAAAAAGTCATCAAAAAGCCCTGATCCTGTAGAGAATCGTGAGGAATGGGGCTGGCCCGGCTAACCACCGCTCAATACATTTGGGCGGTTTTTTAAAAAAACCGTAAACTAGTTACGGTTAGAAGTTATGGTGGCCAGACATAATCTCAATGTGCCTTCTTGATGTATAATCTGAAATGTTTCTCAATAAAGCCATAAGCTCTTCAGGCCCTTTTTCAGTTTTGCGATCTTCAAGAATTGCTACAATTTCTCCTTCGATTAATACTAGTAATTGTTGTAACTCTGACAGTGACAGTGGTTTTTCTCGAAGTGACAGTGATTTTTGCACAATGTCTAAGTCTAATAAATGGTTTTTACCTTGATCAGTAATATTCATCTCGCTTATATCAACAATTCCTGAACGGGCCGATCTTACGAATTCCAAAAGTCTTTGTTGTAAACGACGATTTAAAAGCAGCGATTCATCAGATGAGCAGATCATCACAATAGCTTTATCGGCCATTAATCCATAACCGTCAACTATACCAAGCTCGATTAGTTTATTGAAATCCACTTTCTGTCCTCCCCCTGTAAGCTAAGATAGATTATACGCGCTTAGCAGTATAATTTCAAGAGTAATAATACCAAAAAAGGTCCCTTGTTTAACTTGGACCTATTTTTGGATTTAAATTGATTAATTAATTTCTATGCCGCTGGCGGAGTCTGAGTCGGCGGAGTCTGACTGGGAGGAGTTTGGGTTGGCGCAGCAGGACCTCCAGAAGTTGTGCCTTTTTTACGACCAACTACAAGATAAATAATCGGAATAATTGGATTGGCAATAAACAGACCAATAATAACCAAAATCATCCATAAATTCTTGTCTGATGGATTGGCAAAATCGCGTTTAATTACATCAAGCAAGGCCCAAAGCCAAATAGCAAAACCAACAAGACCCCAAATAACGAAAAAAATCATAAGGCCACCCATTGCAGCAAAAATACCAGCTGCAGCCGCAGCGTCAACATTGTTAGTGGTGGTATTAATCAATGGCATACTTTCATCTACCGATAATTGTGCTAATTTTTCAATCATCTTCCTCCTCAATTTATTTTTAATTACTTAATTTTAGTTTAGCCTAATTTGATTGAATTTACAATTTCTTAGTTAAGAATTCTAAAATTTAATGCAACACTTTTATAGATTTAATTAATAACATTTTTACGTTATTCTATCTGTAATATACCACTTCATACGCTCGAGCGCATGGAGTGGTATATTTGTAGTAAATAACAGGTAAAATTTTAATTATGATACCTACATTATCAACAAATCCGCCGCCAGCGATAAAAACGCTGGCGGCGGAAACCGGGATTTCTTCCGGTAAGTTTATTTTATTTTCCGCTTTTCTCTTGCATTATAACCTTCCCCTTAGTATAATATGATTTATTGGAACTGCAACTTGACAATAGGGAGGCATAAAATGGATTCTTTGCAGAAAGAAATGATTGAATGCAGAGAAAAACGGAACAAAACCGATCAGATTCGTCAAATTGCCCAAAGTATTCTACGGTCAATCGATAAGAAGAAAGACCTCATCCCTTTACGCGCTGAAATCCAGTCTGCCGTTATAAATGAAAATGAAGACCTTCTAAGGACAAATCTCAACAAAGTTGATCCAGAACAGGAGATTGCCCTTTTTAATCTCCTTAACGAATTTCCCGAAATCCCTTGGGATACTTTAATGGCTGCATTTAATGTTGGTTGTAGTTTGGAAAATCTATTTGATATTGAATTAGAAGCCCCAAAAGAAGGCCGTGATTTAAAAGAATTATTAGAAGAAGTCCTTAAACGGTTAAATTTTGAGATGTCTGATAAGAAAACTTTTATTGACAACAAGGGATTGATCAATATGTTTCATTGGGGCGATCAAGTTCCAAAAGAATTTATCGATGAAACCTATGATGTAACAAATTTTGTCAGAAAAGAAGAGTTGATGGCAGATATTCTTATTAAAAGGTTTAGTGGCCAAAGGGTAAAATCGATTTATAGTCCAGCGGGAAATGATTGGTTTCTCCAGATAATCCCAGAGGGAGATGCCGGGCAAGATGATAAAGTCGAAACGACAGAAGAAAATCCAACTAACGGCCGTGACCCAATCGTGTTTTTAAATAGTATTTTCGTTGGAAGTTCTACTCGCTTACAAAATCATTGGCGATGGGAAATTGATAGTTCTGATACGTATGTTAATATGGAATACGGTTTTTGGGAACATATGGAATTCGATGAAGAACTTCCCGAAGAAACTTTCTCCCAATTAGATTGGAAAGAAGAGAAAATTGGCCTAGATAAACTATTCGAAACGCTTAAGAACAAAAGGATAAAGTCAGTCCGTGGCTCGAATGGTATGTGGTATTTGAGAATCGTTTAGGAAAAATAGCTTAAACTTAGAGTTAAATCTAACATCCGCTGCAAAGCGGATTTTTAATTGCCTTAAACGTGATCTCTTGGTTAAGACACCCTGTCAACCTTAACGGCCCACCCCCTGAGCCGTTGAAATTAAGGAGAAATAATTATACCAAAAAAAGACCCGATTGGGGTCAATTTTTGGTATATCTTTTTATTATCGTTTTAGATCCCCAATGTCGGTTCGCCTTAATGGCGACCGGCTTGAGGATGACAAAATAATTAAAATCGCGCGTAATGAGCAAATGCTTTGTTGGCTTCGGCCATCTTGTGCAAGACTTCGCGTTTCTTCATAGCGGTACCGGTATTATTGAAGGAATCCATAATCTCTTGAGCTAAGAATTCATCAACGTTTTTACCTTTTCCGGCACGGGCAGCCTGGATAATCCAACGCATAGCAAGCGCCAATTTTCTTTCCGGACGAACTTCCATTGGTACTTGATAAGTGGCACCGCCGATACGACGGGCTTTAACTTCAAGAAGTGGCATCGCATTTTTAAGCGCGCCTTCAAAAACTTCCAATGGTTCTTTACCGGTTTTGTTTTTAATAATCTCAAAAGCGCCATAAACGACTTTTTGAGAGGTCGCTTTTTGACCGCGGACCATTACTTTATTAATAAAACGGGCAACTGTTTGAGAGTTATACTTTAAATCTGGTTTAATTGTTCTTTTTGGAGCTGATTTTCCTCGCATGTTTTCCTTTTGTATTTTCGTACTCTTTTCGTATTTCGTAGAGTCATTTAGCTTTTCTTTGAACCATACTTTGAACGGCCTTGTTTGCGCTTTTCAACACCACCAGTATCCAATTTACCACGAACAATGTGATAACGAACACCTGGAAGATCTTTTACACGACCACCCCGAATCAAAACCACGGAGTGTTCCTGAAGGTTGTGGCCTTCACCCCCGATATAAGCAGTTACTTCTTGGCCAGATGTCAAACGGACTCTAGCAATTTTTCTTAAAGCGGAGTTTGGTTTTTTAGGAGTGACTGTCGTAACTTTAACGCAAACACCACGAATAAATGGTCGGCCTTCAATAAACTCGACCGGGCGATTTTTTAAGAAGTTGAAACCACGGCGAAGCGCTGGTGTCTTTGCTTTGGCCAATTTTGATTTACGGGGTTTCCGAATTAATTGTGATGTTGTTGGCATTTTAAAACTTTTCCTTTTATTCTTTAATCAATAATTTATTATAACCGATTTTTACTTTTATGTAAAGAAGGTCTATATCAGTGTTATCCTGCGTTCTGGGTAAAACCAGTACCGGCCGGGATTAATTTACCAATGATAACATTTTCCTTTAGACCATGAAGTTTATCAACTGCACCTCTAATAGCTGCTTCAATTAATACTCCCGTTGTTTCTTGAAAGGAAGCTGCTGAAAGGAAACTTTCAGTCAAAAGGGCAACTCTAGTAATACCAAGGACTGTGTCATCATAGGTGGCTAATTTACCGTTGGCTTCTTTAACACGAATGTTTTCTAACTCAGTTTCTGATCTGTCAACAATCTGGCCAACAATGTATTTAGAATCGCCACCATCTTTAATCTTAACCTTGGAAAACATTTGGCGCATAATGATTTCAATATGTTTATCATTAATAGCTTGACCTTGAGAAGCATAAATTTCTTGAACGCCCTTGATAATGTATTTCTGGGTTGCTTGGGCGCCGCGTAATTTAAGCATTAATTCTAGGTTTAAATGGCCTTCAGTTAATTCTTGACCCTTGGTAATCTTATCACCATCCTCAGCCTTTAAGTTAGACTTTGCTGGAACTGTATAAGTAATAGAAATCTTTTCGGTTGAAGTAACGGTAATAGTATTTGACTCAATCGTGACTCTACCGCCAATATCACTACGAATGGCTTTCTTACCCGAGGCTACAGCAACTGCCTGGCGAGCCTTAATGATCTCACCGTCAGTAACAGCCGCTTTATAGTCGCCTTCTAATTCGTAAACTTCTTTACGGACATCAGGTGAAGTGATAATCAATTTCTTCTGGTCTTTTTCATCAATTATTCTTAAGATTCCATCGATTTCCGCCATCACGGCAGGGTTGCGAGGAACACGGCCTTCAACTAATTCTTCAACACGAGGCAAACCGGAAGTAATATCTTCTCCAGAAACACCACCCATATGGAAGGTTTTCATGGTAAGCTGAGTACCTGGTTCACCAATAGCCTGAGCAGCCATAATACCAGCAACTGTACCTAATTCCACCATCCGACCAGTAGAAAGATCTCGGCCGTAGCAGAATTGGCAAATACCATGATCAGCTTTACAACCGATAACCGAACGAACATTAACGAGGTTAACATCGCTCTCTTCAACTGCTTTAGCAGCAATTTCATCAATAATCTCACCGGCTTTAGCTAAAATCTGGCCTTTTTTATTTTTAATATCTTCACCAGCAACACGTCCGGCTAAACGGCCGCCAAATGGCTCGCCCATTTCTTCAGATTCTGCTCTGGTAAGTTCAAAGAATTGTTTGGTACCACAGTCTTTAACGGAAATAACCACATCTTGAGAAACATCTACCAAACGACGAGTCAAATAACCTGCTTCTGAAGTTCGAAGCGAAGTATCTGATTTACCTTTACGGGCGCCATGAGTCGAAATAAAGTATTCGAACACTGGTAAACCTTCTCGGTAGTTAGCCTTAATCGGCACTTCAATAATTTCACCAGCCGGGTTAACCACCAAACCAATCATACCGCCAAGCTGGGTTACCTGAGCAAATGAACCACGAGCTCCAGATTTAACCATCTGGAAAACCGGGTTTTTATCGTTATAAATACCAATCATTTCTTGTTCAATGGCATTTCTGGTTTGGGTCCATAGCTCAACAACCTTAACTTTTCGTTCAGTATCGGTAATCAAACCTCTGGCATACTGGCTTTCGATTTCTTCAAGCTTCTTATTACCTTCTTTAATTAAAATATCTTTATCTTTGGGTGTATGGATATCGGAAATTGCAATGGTCATACCAGAAATAGATGAAAATTCAAAACCAATTGCTTTAATTCTATCGGCAAATTCTGCTGTTTGAGCCAGCTCATAATTTGCAAAATGCTCAGAGAAAATCTTCTTTAAAGCTTTAGAATCAAAGGCTTGGTTTCTAAATTGCATTTCATCAGGCAAAATATTATTAAAGAGAATACGACCAACTGAGGTTTCAACAATCTCCTCTTTAGCTTTATCGTTAGTCTTTTCTATCTTTAATCTGACTTTTATTTTAGCACGAGGATGAAGACAATTCTGTTGGTAAGCCATAATCGCTTCATTTTTACTACCAAAGATTTTATTTTCACCAAGTGCGCCATCTTCAAAAGTTGTTAACCAATAACAACCAGAGACAATTTCCATACGAGGAATAATCACCGGCTCACCTGAAGCAGGCTTTAAAAGGTTAACAGCAGAAAGCATAATATTGGCAGCTTCCCCTTTAGCTTGTTCTGAAAGCGGCACATGGACAGCCATTTGGTCGCCATCAAAGTCAGCATTAAAAGCCATACAAACTAACGGGTGGACCTGGATTGCTTTACCTTCAATTAAAACTGGTTGAAAGGCCTGAATACCCAATCTATGAAGAGTTGGGGCACGGTTAAGCATAACATGGTAATTAGTAGTAATCTTTTCCAAGATATCCCAAACAATCGGTTCACCTTTTTCCATCATCTTGGTGGCGTTTTTAACATTATGAACATGACCTTCTTGAATCAATTTAGAGATAACAAAAGGTTTAAATAGTTCCAAAGCCATCATTTTTGGCAGACCGCATTGGCCTAGCTTTAAGTTTGGACCAACGACAATAACGGAACGTCCGGAATAATCAACACGTTTACCCAAAAGGTTTTGGCGGAAACGACCTTGTTTACCACGAAGCATATCGGAAAGAGATCTAAGTTTTCGCGCAGTTGCTCCAGCAGCTACCGCTCTACCGCGGCGAGCGCTGTTATCGATTAAAGCGTCTACAGCTTCTTGAAGCATTCTTTTTTCATTACGACAAATTACTTCTGGTGCACCCTGACTTAATAGTCTCTTTAAACGATTGTTTCTATTAATAACACGACGATAAAGATCATTTAAATCTGAAGCAGCAAAACGGCCACCATCAAGTTGAACCATTGGACGCAAATCCGGTGGAATAACAGGCAAGCGAACTAGAATTAATGAATCTGGTCTAATACCAGCTGCCTTCATTTCATTAAGAAGTTTTAACCGACGCAAAATCTTACGGCGGTTAGCGCCAATTGCATTAGCTAATTCTTTATTTAAAGTCTCATAAAGATCATCAATTTTAATTTGTTTTAATAATTCGTAAACCGCTTCAGCACCAATTCCAACCTTAACTATTTGGCCATATTTTAGGGAAAGATCGTGGTACATCTGTTCGGAAAGGATCTTTCTTGGCGCTAGACTTAAGATTTCTTGTTTGGTTGATCGATAGGCGGTTTCTACTTTCGCTAACATAAGATTATCGGTAATTTTTTCTTTAGCTTCATTAAACTCATGTTCGAGTTGTTCAAGTGAACTTGTTCTCACATCTTCATTAACACCTAAAACCACAAAACCAGCAAAGTAAATGACTTTCTCAAGATCAGATACTGATAAATCAAGGACCATACTTAGAATAGATGGTACAGAACGGACGTACCAAATATGAGTTACTGGTACAGAAAGGTCAATATGACCCATTCTTTCACGTCTAACCGCAGCACGAGTAACTTCTACACCACATTTGTCACAAACAACGCCTTTGTAACGAATCTTTTTATATTTTCCGCAATAACATTCCCAGTCCTTAGTTGGACCAAAAATTCTTTCATCGAAAAGGCCCTCGCGCTCAGGTTTCTGGGTGCGGTAGTTAATTGTTTCAGGTTTGGTAACCTCGCCATAAGACCAATTTAGAATATCCTCGGGAGAAGCGACCGAAATTCTTAAGGCATCAAAATCGGTGATGCGAGGCTCAGCCTTAACTGTAGGCTTTGACGCTTTTTGATTTCTTTGATTATTCATTATGCAGTCTCCTCATCAACCGGTGTTTCTTCCATCGGTTGACTAAATTCTCTTAATTCGGTTACTTCTCTATCTATAATTTCTTCTTGGTCAACATTTTCCGCCGCGTAACCTTCTTTTGCTTCCAGATTACTACCTTCGGTTGAATCTTGCTTGGTCTTGCTATTCTTTCTATTAAGTTTTGCTAGTTCAGCAGCACTCATCATTTCAACATTTAAACCCAAACTCTGTAATTCCTTTAACAAAACATAGAAAGAAGCGGGGATTTGTGGTTTCTGAATCTGTTCACCTTTAATAATTGATTCATAAGCTTTGGAACGGCCAACCACATCATCAGATTTAATGGTCAACATTTCTTGTAAAGTATGGGCAGCACCATAAGCTTCTAGTGCCCAAACTTCCATTTCTCCAAGTCTCTGACCACCAAATTGAGATTTACCGCCAAGTGGCTGTTGAGTAACCATTGAATATGGTCCAGTTGATCGAGCATGCATCTTATCATCAACCAAGTGGCAAAGCTTCATAATATATTTAATACCAACAGTAACTTTTTGAGCAAATGGCTCACCGCTACGGCCATCGTAAAGAGTAACCTTGCCGTCTTCGGGCAGTCCTGCTTTTTTCAATTCTTCTTGAATCTTAGTAAAATCAACGTCACCAAAGATTGGAGCTGCCACTTTATAACCTAATTTCGAAGCGGCCCAGCCTAAGTGAGTTTCCATTAACTGTCCTAAGTTCATACGAGAAATAACACCCAATGGATTTAAGATAACATCAATTGGGGTACCGTCTGGTAAAAATGGCATTTCCTCTTGCGGTAAAACCATGGAAATAACACCTTTGTTACCATGACGTCCGGCCAATTTATCACCAACCTGGACTTTTCTCATTTGAGCAACAGAAACTTCAACCATCTGATAAACACCAGCTGGAAGTTCATCACCAGCTTCTTTAGAGAAAATCTGAACGCCAACAACTTTACCAAATTCACCATGAGGAAGTCTCAATGATGTATCTTTAACGTCTTTAGCTTTTTCTCCAAAAATGGCGCGTAGTAATTTTTCTTCTGCAGAAAGTTCGGTTTCACCTTTTGGTGTAATCTTACCAACCAAGATATCACCGGAAGCTACTTCCGCACCAATACGGACAATGCCTTGCTCATCAAGATTAGCTAATGCTGCCTCTCCGACGTTTGGAATGTCGCGGGTAATAACTTCTGGTCCTAGTTTAGTATCACGAATTTCAGTTGAATATGTTTCAATATGAATCGAAGTGTAAATATCTTCTTTAACCAATCTATCGGAAATAATGATAGCGTCTTCGTAGTTACCACCTTTAAAAGTCATAAAAGCCACTAAAACGTTTTGGCCAAGAGCCAATTCGCCTTTTTCTGTGGCCGATGAATCAGCAACAATTTGGCCTTTTTTAACTTTATCGCCAACTTTAACAACTGGTCTCTGGTTAAGATTAGTTGCTTGGTTGGAACGGACAAATTTCTGAAGTCTGTAGCGATCATTACCAATCACAATTTCCGCGCCATTCGCTTCGGTTACAATACCGTCATTATGCGCAAAAACACACTGACCAGAGTCACGAGCAGCATCCGCTTCCATGCCAGTTCCAACCACCGGTGAAGATGGCTTGACTAAAGGCACAGCTTGACGTTCCATGTTAGAACCCATTGAAGCACGAACCGGCGCATCATGATCAACAAACGGGATAAGCGCGGTGGAGATACTCACAATTTGACGTGGAGAAACGTCCATATATTGAACTTTATCGGTCTTTTCAATTGATGGTTCGCCAAATTTACGAACAACATCTTTACTATTAATAAAATGATTATTTTCATCAACCGGAGTCGAAGCCGGAGCAATAATAGCCTTATCCTCTTCGTCAGCATCAAGATAAACTAATTTATCTGTTACTTTCATTTTCTTATCGGCAGTTTTTTCTACCACTAAGTATGGGGTTTCTAAGAACCCATAATCATTAACTTTAGCGTAACTTGCCATATAACCAACTAAACCAATATTTGGACCTTCAGGTGTTTCAATCGGACAAACACGGCCGTAGTGTGAACGATGAACGTCACGAACTTCAAAGCCGGCGCGTTCACGAGAAAGACCGCCAGGACCGGTAGCAGAAAGACAGCGTTTGTGCTCCAATTCGGCCAAAGGATTAGTTTGGTTCATAAATTGGCTAAGCTGGGAAGAAGCATAGAATTCCTGTAAAACTGCAGCAATCGGACGAACATTAATTAATTGTGCGGCCGTCACCATATCAGGGTCAGAAACAGACATTCTATCTTTAATGATTCTTTCCATCCGAAGCATACCAACACGGACTTTACCTTGCACCAATTCACCAACTGCGCGAACGCGGCGGTTACGAAGGTGATCAATATCGTCCGGCTGAGCCAATGGATCATTATTTAAACGGATTATTTCTTTAATAGCTTCAACAACATCATCTAAACGAAGAATGCGATTTTTGATTTCCTCGCTGTCATTCATTCCGAGACGTTGGTTCATTTTATAACGGCCAACTTTACCCAAATCATAACGCTTAGGATTAAAAAACATCGCGTCCAAAAAGGATTTGGCAGTTTCAGCATTAGCCAAATCACCAGGACGGATTCTCTTATAAACCTCAACAAGCGCCTCTTCATAGGTTCTGGCACTATCGCGGGCTAAAGTGGCTTTAATATAGTCATGGTCAGGATTATCATTAACACCCTCAAAGGCTTGGATAATTTGTTCAGTTGATAAGCCTAGGGCACGTAAAAATGTGGTAAAAAGAATTTTTCGTTTGCGGTCGACTTTAACAGAAATTACATCGCGGTTAGAGGTCTCAAATTCAAGCCAGGCGCCGCGAGAAGGAATAACTTTCGCGCCGAAAAGTTGACGACCAGCCAACATTTCAGATACGAAAAGAACGCCGTATGAACGGACGATTTGAGAAACAACCACCCTTTCGATACCGTTAACAATAAAAGTACCACGATCAGTCATAATGGGAAAATCGCCCAAAAAGACTGAAGACTCTTTCGTTTTTCCGGTAAACTTATTAGTGAGTTTGACCTGGCACTTTAACGGTGCCTCATAGGTCAAGTTCTTGATACGAGCCGTTTCCTCGTCGTACTTCGGCTGATCGAGAGCATAGTCACCAAATTCCAATACCAAAGCTTTTCCGGTAAAATCTTCTACCGGGCTAATTTCATCTAAGAGTTCTCTTAAACCCTCCTTAAAAAACCACTTGTAAGACTGGGTTTGGATTTCAATTAGATCTGGTAAGGGAATAGTAATTCTTGGTTTTGTGAATTGAATGCGAGTTTGCGACACGAAAAAACTCCTCAATTAATAGTTAAATGCAATTTGCATTTAAGGCTAATTATTTACACACATTTACAATACAGCACCCACGGCTGCTTGGAGCAGATGGTTAAGTTTTAGTTTTCCACCCTTTTTATCACTATTTTTGTTCCTAAATTTAGATTACCATATTTAGTAAAAGTTGTCAAGAACCTGACGGAAAGGTCTTTGACAAAAAGTGTAAAAAATGTTAAGATTTTATGTTGTGGTACTTTGAAAATACGCACAAGATGAATTGCGAGTAATTCCCATAAAGGAGAATGGCAGATGCCTGAGTTTTTTAAGAACAAGTGGCTATTAGTGACAATCTTTCTTTGTTTTACTGCTCTTAGTTATACCAGTCTTGAAATGCTTAATCTAAACGAAGTAATTATTGCGGGATTAATTATTTTAAATAGCTTTATTGTCGCCGATTTCCTGTTAAAAAAACTGGCTCATCTAGCAAAGGAAGATAACACAGTTATAAAAAAAGATATCTCCTTTGGTTTATTAATTGCCGCTGTCTTAATTTCGCTTTCAGTATTAACGATCTATATGATTATATTAAACTTCCCAGAACCACTACAAGGTAAAATATTATCAGCATTATTTTCCAAAGAGTTAGTTTTTATTTCTTGTGGCATTTTTGGAATCCTTATCACCATATTTCGAGTAGAGGAATTTTATAATAGACCATAGGTCTACTACCAACGGCTCATTAAGATGGGTCGTTTTTAATACTTGGTAATAACGCTTGACCGCAAAGCTAATTTAGAGTACAATCAAGCAAGTTTCGCAACTTGAACAATTTATGTGCTAGGGGGAAAACCTAATGAAATTTGCAGGACTTTGGCGGAGATTTAAAGCTGCTGCCGCAAATAGCATATTCGCAAGGAGTATATTTATGCAAATGTATACTCTGGGTTGGATAATACTATCTGTTTTGATTATTTCAGCTCATTTTAATAATAGCCTTATAAGCACTACCGCTGGTGCAGTAATTTTTGCTTTAAGTCTAATATTAATAGTAACATCATTCACAAGCTGGCTATTCTTCAATGCCATTGAGCGAATTAAATGCTGGCAACAGTATAAAAACGATTCTGAAACTAAAACCAGTATCAAAAGGCGTACCAATTTTCTATTAAATTCACACCCGATTGGCACTTACCTTTCTTTTTGGCTCTTTTATTTCATTTTTATTGAGATATATTGGCCAAGTTTTAATGGTAAAAATATTTTAGCTTTTACTAAAACGCAACCAGATTTTCTAATAATACTTGTTATTTCAACCTTAGCATCAATTGTCACCTATTTCATCACTAATTGGATAATCTCAAAACTTAAAACCACACCCACGGCCTAAATTAGGCCGTTTTTTGTACTAAAAAAACGGAGTTTTAAGTCCGTTTAATAAGCTCTACTTTAATATCATTTATCTTCTTCGAATTTTATTTGCATATACAAATAAAATTCGAAACAAAAAAATGACAACCTAAAATTCTAATATTGCCATTTTTTATATTTAATATTTTTAAATTTATGGAAGTATAAATTGCACTATAAGTGCCCCAATTATACCGATTGCAAAAACGCTAATAATAAGCCAAAGGTATATTTTTTGGTTGTCTTTAGGTCCAACTGGAGTTTTGTTAATTTCTTGACGATAAGAATCAAAACGAGAAAAACTATTATTAGATTCCACAATACCCTCCCTTTATACATTACAAATTAATCATAGAACTATTTTAGTTCTTTTACAACTTGACTCAAAAGTTCATCGATTCCAAAACCAGACACAGCCGAGATTAGAAAAACCCGTTTTTTTATTTTTTTAGATAAATCCTTAGCAATTTTTTGCGCGTCTTTCAAAGGTAAAGTATCAGCTTTATTTAAGACAACAATTTCTAACTTAATTCCAAGATCGTGATTCCACGCTTGAAGCTCACTGCGAATATCCTCGTAAGCCTTGAGAGGTTCTGGTTCATTTATATCTATTAAATGAGCTAAGACTTTAGTTCGCTCAATGTGTTTAAGAAATTTATCGCCCAAACCCTTGCCCTCAGAAGCCCCGGCAATTAAGCCTGGGATATCAGCTACCGCAAAGGTTCTGTCTTTCCAGCGAACGATACCCAAGTTTGGCTCAACAGTTGTAAAAGGATAATCGGCAATTTTTGGTTTAGCATTAGAGATGTGAGAAATTAGCGTGGATTTTCCGGCGTTCGGAAATCCAACTAAACCGACATCAGCAATAAGTTTAAGTTCGAGCTTGACGGTTTCCTCGTAACCAAGCGCACCTTTAGTAAATTGGCGCGGGGCCTGATTAGTGGAAGTGGCAAAATGGACATTTCCAAGTCCGCCTTTACCACCTTTGGCTAACCGAACTTTTTCGCCGATTTCGGTAAAATCATAGATTAACGAACCATTTAGTTTTTTAACAAGAGTGCCTTGTGGTACGCGTAAAATTAGATCTTTCCCATTAGCACCATGCATTTTTTTAGGTCTGCCTGGCTCGCCGTTTTCCGCGGCAAATATTCTTTGACTGGCAAAATGGGTAAGAGTGTCAACATTATTATCGCACACAAAAAAGATGTCACCGCCATCACCTCCATCGCCGCCGTCTGGGCCGCCCTTAGGAATATATTTTTCGCGACGCATTGAGGCTGAACCATCGCCGCCTTTACCGGCTTTAATTGTAATGACTGTTTCGTCTGTAAGCATAATATTTAAATAATTTCTAATTTCTAATTACTAATTTCCAATCAAATTCTAATTTTTAATTTAAAACACGAAATGATTAGTTGATTCATACTTCAATTAATTTTAGCATATAATCAGATACTTTTCAAGGGAAGTACTAAAAAACTACTAAAAAAGAGCCGGGTGGCTCTTAAATGATTATCACATCTTCATCGAAGTTATCAAATAGTCCTCTCTTAAAAGTGCTTATCCATTCAAGTTTAACTTCGCGCGGATCATCAATGGTATCGATAAAATATTCCTTCTTGTTTGTGTTTGGGGGAAGCAAAATCCCTACTTCTCCCATTAAGACAACTGAGCAAATTTTATATCGTTCCGGCTTTGGCATAGATTCATCTATTACATAGCCGATTCTATAAGAACCTTTAAATTCCTCGTTTGTTCCGTAGATATACGGTCTAAAAAATGCAACTATAGAATAGGGTTTTCCAACATTTCCTGTACCTATTGATGTTTTAGTAAAGTTTCTTCTTAAACAGGACAAATGCCATTGATCCCAATGGAACCAGTACGAACGTCTTCCCCAGACACGCTCAATTGTGGCTCGAAAAACTAACCACAAGAAGCTTTGCCACCAAGTTAGCTTGGGATAGGTCCGAAATTCAACTTTCTCACCTTTCATTTTCTTATCCCCCTTATTGTAAATATACTAAGAACAGAATAGTACAAAAAACAAATAAAATCAATAGTTTACAAATAGTCCATTGGATTTTTCGCAGCATTGTTTTTACGGATTTCAAAATGCAGGTGAGTGCCGGTTGACCAGCCAGTCGAACCCATTGCACCGATCTTTTGACCTTGATTAACCCACTGACCCTCGGAAACAGAAAAAGCAGACATATGACCATAAAGCGTAGTAAAACCATCACCATGAGAAATAATAATATGATTACCGTAACCGCTACCCCAACCACGGCGCACAGCAATTACCTTGCCAGAAGCCGAAGCCAAAATATTAGTACCAGAACGCGAGGTTAGATCAATTCCCGTATGCGAAGGGTTAAATGAAGTACGACCAAACCATTGGGAAACATTCCATCCTGACGTTGGACGACCAAATTTACCTTTGAACGGACTAATTGTTTGCGAAGAGGCCCCAGCTACTTTTTTAGTATTAGCAGCAGCTAAAACCGAAGCAGCAATATCTTGAGGCGGAAGTTTAAGTGATTGCCCAGGCCTTAAATTCTCTGAGGTGAGACCATTAACAGATTTAATTGTAGAAATTTTTAAGCCATAGCGCCAACCAATTCCTGAAAGCGTGTCACCATTTTCAACAGTATAACTGATATTAGTTTTACGATTTTGCTCTTCACGTTGGTCAGTTTTAGATGTTTCTGTGATAACCGGCTTTGAAAGAAAATCTTGATCTTTCATTGCCAAAGCTACATGAACAGCATCTTCTTCAAAATCAGGGGTATAAGGGGCAACAATAGAAACAATTTTAGCTACTTCGGCCGGCGCAAGATTCATGATTTCTTCTTCTGGACTATAACCATAGGTATCAGCCGCCTCAACATAATTTGCAATCATCACAAAAGCCGCAACCAATAGAATACTACTGTAAGGAAGAATATATTTAGTCGCCAAACCTTGCAGCCGATCGGGAACACGACTTTTTGTTTTTTGGATAAGCCCTTGAACTTTAGCTCTTACCTTATCGCTAAATTTTTTGACATTGTCGAGTATGTTAACCTCCTTCAACGTATTTTTAGCTTAGCATAACTGAGGCTTTTGTCAATTTCCAAGATACCTATTTTCAGTTTATAAATAATGGAGTATTATAGAGATGATTAAAATGAGAAATGGCAAACTAAAATTCACGATTTTATTTATTTTGTTAATCCTAATCCTGTTGGGTTATGGCGCATTTTTAATGTACAACAAAAAAAATAACGTTAAAAACTTTATTAAACAAGATCTTCCAGTACTAACTGAAGCTGGAAAAACTAATTTACCAGGAAAATTAATCGGGCCTCAAGGTACAACTAAGGCTAAAACCCTTAGCGTGGACAAAATTCTTGCTCTTACTAACGAATATCGTGCCAAAGAAGGTTTAGGCCCGCTCGAAACCAACGAGTTCTTAAAAAAAGCCGCTGAAACAAAAGTTCGCGATATGTTTGATAGACAATATTTTGAACATATTTCACCAGCCGGGGTTACACCAGCTCAATTAGTACTAGATAGCGGTTACAATTATAAAATCACCGGCGAAAACCTTGCCCTTGGTGATTTTAAGGATGAGAAAGACTTGGTTGATGCCTGGATGGCCAGTCCCGGGCACCGTGAAAACATTATGGGCAAAGACTATACGCAAATTGGACTAGCAGTAGGACTAGAAAAATTTGAAGATCGAATTACTTGGCTTGCGGTTCAAGAATTTGGTAAACCCGCCCCCGATTGTCCTTCGCCAGATAAAAATTTATTAGATCAAATAGAAGATAAAAAAGCTGAATATGAATCATTGACCAATGAATTGAATACTAGAATTAAAGAATATGAAGATGCCACAAAAAAGGCTAATGAACTAACAAAAAAAGGTAATGACACTTTTTCCACTACTCATGATCGAGCAAAAGCTCAAATTTACTGGGCCGAGGCCGATCAATACCAAAAAGAAGCAAATGATGCTTTCCGCGAAGCTAAGTCTTTGGAAACGCAATTAAACGTTCTCTATAATCAAATCAATACCGAGGTAAATAAGTATAACACCGAGGCAAACAATTATAACGCTTGTGCTCAGAAATAACCATTTAAAAAACCGGCTGTTTATACAGCCGGGCGTTTTTGACGTTCAAAATAAGTTATTCCGTTCTCTTGCTTGCGTCGTTTAATTGCCTCTTTAATAGTATCCATGACTGAACTTAAATAAAAATCTTCTTTACGTTTTTTTACTGCAATCGGATCATAATATGTCGGCCAATGGATTGGAATATCCTGGTTTAAATCTAAATATTTACGGATATCTTTAATCGCGCGGGCATAAGATTCCCGGGGACTAGTTTTACTAACATGTAAAATCTGGGCCACTTCTTTTGGCTCAAATCCAGATAATGAATTTACTATAGCTTTTTTTCTTATTAAACTTAATGTCTGCGTTATTTTTATGAGAAAATCTCTAATTAAATGAGCGTCAATCTCTTCATCAATTTTAGTAAAAGAAGTATCCTCTTCACCAATAATATCTTCAAGCAATAAGCCGGTGTTTATTGATATTTCTGTTTTCCAGTCAACAAGTTGTTTTGGCAACGATAATATAATAAAATGAATTATCTCAAGATCAATTTCTAGGAATTCAGCCATCTGATTCTGGTCAGGCTTAAATCCCTTAATTAATTCGAACAGCTCAATTGCTTCAAGATAAGTTTTATTCAACTCCCAGCCGGATCTGCTAGTAAACGATTCTCTACTTGAGCGAAAGTAACGGTTCATCTTATTAATGATATTTATAAAGGCAAAATGCTCGAATTCCACTTCCATTTCTGGTTTATAATTATCAATGCAGTTGATTAATTGTTCCGATCCTTCACTCATTAGACTATCAAATAACTCTGTGTCCGGAAGAGTAAACTTACAAGCAATCGATCTAACGAAATCCTTGTAAAACTCAACAAGCTTGTTTCGATCTTTAAGATTATGAGTCTTCAAATAATTCTGCCAAAGGGAATGACCTTTTCTCGATCTTGGCGAGACAAAGTTAATTAGCTCCTCCTTGCTTTCTAATACCTTATTCATCCCTTCCCTCCTTTGAATTTATTATTTTATTAACGTACGTTAACGCTTCATCCTAATACTAAATGCCAAAAATGTCAAGATGGATTTGCCATTTCTTTAGGACATTCTAATAACCATTTATTGTGACATTTTACTTGGTTAATGTGTAGTACTAAAAAACCCGTAAAATAAATTACGGGTTGAGTTTTTATTCAGCTATTTTGAATTTCCGGGCTCGGCCAACAGCCTCTTTGGCCGCTATTACACCTTGACGGCTATTAAGAATTTCATCTCTGGCCATTTCAAGCTTCAAAATTTCTTCAGAAAGTATTCTGACTTCGCAATCCATTACATTTATGACAGCGTCGAACGGATCGCCAGCTTCCTCATTTTCCTTGGTCTCATTTGGGGCGCTATGATAATCCACAATGATGAGAGAACCATCCTGCTGAGGTGTTATTTGCAAACCAGTAATATTGGGATTAAAGTTTGGTAGCTGGAATTCTTCTTCTCCTTCCTCGTTACCATCCATTCCAGCTATCGATTCCGCTAATGACTCTTCGCTTGTTGGTCTTGGAATCGGCGCCAAAACACTGTCCATTTTTTCTTCAAACGTTTCGCCTTCTAAAACATTAGTAGCTATTGGATCTTGAATGTCGCCACTATTAACTACCAAGTCAGTCATTTCTTCATGACCTCCTGGTCCAAGAATCGGCTCAGCGTTTTCCAATAGTTCACGGGCAATATTAGCCAAGGCCTGCGCCTCGTCGGTTGTTTCTACTGGATCTGCTGGACACACTGGTCCATCTGTGGCGGCTAAAGTTGGTTCTGGCTCAGCGACTGGTGTGGTTACGGCCTCAAGCCATAATGTTGCCAGTTCATTCAAGTCATAAACCGTTTCTTTATCGGAATTTATTGTAATCCCAGGCAAAAATGGAATGTCTGCGTTGGGATTGGAAATACGAATGAGATTATTGGCGCGTTGATGCTTGCCGTCTCTCGATATGATTACCCCCTTATCGGCCAGGTCTTTCATATTCATATAGAAAGAATTACTTCCGCAAGCTCCAGCATCGACCATGTCCTTACAAGAGAGCTTAGTGAAATTATTCTCATTAATATGTGCCCAAATTATTACAGCTTGCTTTGCCAATGCTTGACCAATTGATACTGGTGATGGTGCTGGGTTAGCCGGATCTTTCGGTGGATTTGCGTCTTTTCTGATACTTTGCTCGAGTCTTACCGATAACTCATTAAGGTCATAGATATGATCAGGTTCCGAATGGAATGGAATACCAGGGAAAAGTTCTGACTCGCCCTTCGGATTATTAATCTTAATTCGGCCCCCGCATTTACGTATTGAGCAGCCACCCAACATTTCGATCGCATTCTTTCTGCAAAGTTGCTTTAAGAGATAGTCGAAGTTACTATCACTAATACTCATCTTTTCGGCAACTCGTTCTGGGTTGAGTTTGATCGAGTGATCAATAGGAATATACGGCCAGATCGATATTGCAAATCGCGCTTCCTGTGGTGACAACTTAATCATTTCATCACCGCCCTCCAACATCTGCTCGCCTGTTGTCTGATTCATTGTCGCTACCATGGTTTCTCCCCTTTCTTGCTCTATGAGCAACTCTTGGACCTCTTCCAATAGCTTGCGCCGTTTGTTTGGATTTAACGGTGCAGCTAAACTCTCTTCCTGGTAATTCTTTCCTTTTACCTCATTTTCCGGTAAAGGAATATCGGGATTATTAAAGTTATCTAAAACATAACGAACTAACTCGTTGCGTTCAAAATTACTTAGCTGGGTATGCGTGCTTTGTTTCTTGACGGAAATTCTAGGACCATTATCTTTATTTAGTGATTTTAGACCTCTATCACATTTGATCCTTTGTTCAATAATCTTTCTTAACTTCATCATTGCTTTTTGTTCTATTTGTCTAACTCTTTCTCTAGTAATACCTAGCTCTAATCCGACTTCTTCCAGTGTTTTATTCATCCGTCCGACAATAACTGCTACATATTTAGAACCTAATTCACTAAGTTCTTTAAAGGCCTCGATGACTAATAGATAATCGAATTCAGAATCAGTCGGTTCAGTGCGAGCATCGCTCGGTATCAATTCTACCAAAACCGTTGCGCTATCATCAGTATTTGAGTTAACCTGAGCGTCTAATTCGCGCAAGTATCGATTCTGATTTACTTCCATTAGATCAATAACTGTTTCGGCTGTAAAAACCGTCTCATCTTTAGTTGTTTCATTTCGTCTATTCATAATATCCGCGATTTCTTGAGCATCAAGTACGGTTGGTTGACGTTCATGGATACAACTAAAATTATCAGCTGCCCACAGCATTTTATTAATATTTTTAATCACACCAAATGGTATATTGATTTGTTCAGAAGTCTTTTTAAGACTTCTTTTTACAAGACCTCCAATTGTTACTGTGGCGAATGTTACAAAAGCGACACCAAATTCTGGCTTGAATCTTTTGATAGCTCCTTGAACAGCCAGGCGTCCCTCTTGAACAAGATCACAATCTTCGGAAAATTTTGCGCCAACAGCCTGAGCAATTACCCATGGCACCATACCAAAGTACAATTCAGCTAGCTGGTTTCTAATAGAAATCGTTTTATCTTCAAATAAATATTTGTACCATAAGTAACGTTTCTTATCAATACTAATCTTGTCGGACGAAACAGTTCGGTCGATTATTTTAGCCTTTTCGAGGAGGCTAAGTGGCTTTTGGTCCATTATCTTACCCTCCTTAAGGGGTAAATTTTTAAGGTTTCATGAATATAGCTATATTAGCATAAAATATCTAAGAGAGCAAGAATTGACCAAACAAAAACCCGGCTATTAACCGGATTCTTGTTATTTATTAAGTAAGTTTTTTTATTGACCGAGTTTACGAATACGTTCTTCTTTACGGTAACATTCGATCGAATCACCAACTTGGATTTTAACCGATGTTTCAACTCTTAATCCGCATTCAAAGTTTTCTAAAACCTCAGAAACATCACGCTTATTTTGTTGTAGGCTAGTAATTTTACCTTCGCCAACCACTTCTTTATTACGAGTAATACGAACTAAGCCGCCATTTTCAAGTTTACCGCTCGTGACGCGTCCGCCAATAATTTGCTCGTTTCTGGTAGTCTTAAAAACTCCCAAAATCTGTAAGCGGCCAATCTCGACTTCCACAATTTCCGGCTCTAAAAGACCAGAGAGAGCAGCTTGAAGATCGTCTAAGAGTTGATAAATGATTTCATAAATTTGAATTTTGATTTTCTCGCGGCGAGCTAAGTTAATAACATCGGCCGGAACTTTAACTCTAAAGCCAATTACAAGCGCATGACTTGCCACAGCCATATTAACATCTGATTCACTTACATCACCCACGCCCTCATGAATCACGTTAATTGTGACTTCTTCATTTGAAAGATTCTTAAAAGATTCGTGAATTGCCTCGAGCGAACCGGCTACATCAGCCTTTAGCACGACTTTTAATTCTTTTATTTTGCCTTCTTTAATTTCTTGAGACAATTCACCAATTGAAAGAACTCGGCGTTTAATTGTTTTGGTTTTGGTGAGGTCCTTAGCAGCTTTTTCGTTATCTACTACCAAAAAACGATCGCCAAAGTTTGGAATATCTTGAAGACCAGCAATTAAAACTGGCTCTGAAGGCTTTGCCTCGTTAATCTTTTTAGCAAAGTAGTTTTCCATAATTCTGATTTTACCGTAAGTCTGACCAATAATAATCGGATCGCCAACATGAAGGGTTCCTTCTTGAACCAAAACAGTGGCAATTGGTCCACGACCAGCTTGCATATGAGATTCAATTACTACGCCAGAAGCAGGCACGGTTGGATCTGCCTTAAGTTCTTTTAAGTCAGCTACCAATAAGACCATTTCCAAAAGATCTTCAATATTTGTGCCATCTTTGGCTGAAACACCAATCATCGGCGTTTGACCACCCCATTCTTCAGGTAATAGATCGATATCGGCTAATTGGCGCTTAACACGATCGAGATCAGCGTCTTGAAGATCAATTTTATTAATTGCTACCACTACCGGCACCCCGGCCGCTTTGGCATGATTAGCCGCCTCGATTGTTTGCGGCTTAACGCCATCATTGGCAGCAACCACTAGAACAACCACGTCAGTAATATTAGCACCATGAGCACGCATAGCCGAAAAGGCTTCGTGGCCAGGAGTATCTAAAAAGGTAATAGTTCTTTCTTTAGAAGCATCTTCTGGTGAAGGCACTCTCACTTGATAAGCACCAATATGCTGCGTAATTCCGCCTGATTCGCCAGCAATTACATTAGTGTGTCTAATAGCGTCAAGTAATTTGGTTTTTCCATGGTCAACATGGCCCATAACAGTTACAACAGGAGAACGCTCAATCAAATTTTTACGCTCGAAATGCTGTTCTACGCCAACATTTTCTTCATCGCCTTTTAAGGTAATATCATAACCTAACTCATCACCAATGACCGTCATAGTATCTAAATCGATCGATTCATTAATATTGGCCATCACGCCGTTACGCATTAATTTACCAATTACTTCAGTTACGGGAAGTTTAAGAGCATCAGCAAACTCACGCACAGTTAAAACGCCCGGAACTTCGAGGGTTTTTCTTTCCGTTATAATACGACCCGTTTCTTCGCGAGGTTCACGAACCGTACGAACAGGCACATGAACATGCTTATTTTTAGGCGCTTGTCTTCGATTTTGACGAAATGCTGGTTTATTGGCCATAGATTTTCCTTTGTAGTCCAAACTTCAGCTTGCATGCATTTTAGGTATACAACCTAAAGACTGGACTAATAGATATCTTAAATTTATAATCTTACACACTAATAATATACGCAGTATCCGGATTAACCGGCAATTCCCGCGCAAGTCGTTCCATTTCTGAAGTTATATATATCATACACCCTTATAGGAGACTTGGCAAGTTAAAAATAGACCACTCAACACGTAAAATTATTATAAGAAATGTTCTTGAAACACAACTGCTCGAGCGTTATACAGGGAAATATAGAAGGAATCTATATCTTCTGCCATTACCAACCTAAAATCCAACCTCGGAGGTTGGATTTTAGGTTAACTTTACACTGCTTTACTAATATTACTTACTGGAGAATTATACCACTCTATGCGCTCGAGCGGCTAAAGTGGTATAAATACCTGTTAAAATAAAAACCGCCTCAGAAGAGACGGTGGTTAGTAAGTGGTGTGCCAAAGTTCCTCAAAATAAGTTTTACTATCAAGAAGTAATGTTTTTCTTGGCGAAAATACTTCGAGGGTTACAGTATCATCATAACCGGTTTCTTTAACTCTACGAATAATCTCCTTCCAAGGCATCTGAAATTTGTAAGCGGTTCCAAGCGGATTGTGCAAATCGGTTTTGCCGTCATTTTCAGATACGTGTAGATGCGAGGGACGTCCTAACGATAACAAAGCATTAATTTCTTTCATTTTTCCGATAATCCAGGCGTGAGCCACATCCAAATGCAACCCGAGTTGAGGCAGTTCTCTCAGGATCTCTCGAAACTCTATTACCTGGCTACCGCCAGTTGGCGAATTCTCTAACATAATCTTAATACCATCAGCATGATTAATAATATTACTTAGGAATTCAATATGCATTTTAATGCGTTTTTCTCTTGATAACTGCGTCTGACCAGGCATAAAATGAATGGTAAACTTTTTGGCGCCAACTTTTGCCACAAAATCAAGTGAATCTAAACATATCTTTGTCGCAGCTTCCACAACTTCTGGATAAGGAGAATCAAATGGCAAATAATAAGCTGAGTGTCCAACGACATCTAATTTATTACCTTTTCCTTTTAAGCCATAATTTAAACACCCAGTAAATTCATCAACTTTATCAAGTGGCAGGTTAGCCTTTGGCGGTTCGTGAGTATAATCAACAAAATCAAAACCGTGGGCACCTAGCCAGGCAATCTGAACAAATGGATCATCATACGGATTATTCATTGCCCCAATCTGCATTTTTTAGCCTCCTCGAATTGTTTAGGAACTTTGTCTAGTTTAAAATATTTTTTCAAAAATGTCAAGATTATCCAAACAAAAATACCCCGAAAGGGGTATTTTTGTAAGTTTAAAACCTTAATACTTACTTCTTAATACTAAATACTATTTTTTCGCATCGCCGCCCCACCAATTGGGTTCTTCTTTATTAGGTTCAATTTCTTTAACCTCGGGCTCATCATCTAAGCCAACATGAACTTTAGCCCATTCAGGGATCTCTTTTTCATCTTCATTTTGATTTTCGTCTGACATTTCTTCCTCTCCTTTTTCTCGAGTTTCCTCGAGTTCTTTGACATCACCTTTTTTGTTTTCTTTTATATCTTCTAGCGGTAAAGATGGTTGATTTTTGTCATCCTCAATCTCTTCTGCCTGAGCCACCACGGTTACACTTGCTACTTTATCGGGATCTTTAAGCTTAACTAAAGTCACACCTTGAGTATCACGCCCTAAAATTTTAATCGTCTCTGCTGGCATCCGAATCATTTGACCCAGTTTAGTCGCCAAAATTACGTCCAACTCATCCCCAAAAACCACTCTGGAGGCCACCACTTTGCCAGTTCTGTCTGTCACATTGGCAACACGAATTCCCATTCCACCCCTTAATTGAGGCTTAAACTGTTTAAGTGGGGTACGCTTGCCTAAACCATTTTGCATAACCGTTAAAACAAAGGCTAAACTTTCTTTTTCCAGCGAAACTACATCCACATCAACTACATTGTCGTCGCTTCGAAGCTGGATTCCTCTAACGCCGGCAGCAGAACGTCCCATCGGCCTAATATCCTGCTCGCGATAGAAAATCGATTGCCCCTTAGCACTCGACATAAAAATTTTATCTTCGCCCGAAGTTGTTTTAACCCAGCAAAGCTTATCGCCAGGGTTTAATTTCATGGCCACAATGCCGGTTTTACGGACATTTTTATAAAGCTCAATATCACTCTTTTTAACTACACCTTTAGTTGTAGCCATTACGAAAAATTTATCTTTAGCCTGATCCTTAGAAGAAACTGTAATCATAGCCGTAACTTTTTCCTCAGGAGAAATTTGTAAAATATTTACAATCGCTTGCCCTTTGGAAATACGGCTTGAAGCTGGTAATTCATAGACTTTTGTCTGAAAAACCCGGCCGCGATCAGTAAAGAAAAGAATATCGTCGTGAGTATTAGCAGATACCAAATGCTCAATAGTATCCTCTTCTTTGGTTTCCATTCCCATTACACCACGGCCACCACGAATTTGACTGCGATAAGTTGAAACTGGTAGACGTTTAATATAATTGGTTTTTGTGAGCATCACTATCACATCTTCAGCCGGAATTAAATCTTCCGCTTTAAATTTGCCAATTTCTTGTTCATAAATTATGGTGCGGCGTTCCGTAGCAAATTTAGCTCGCGTTTCCTTCAATTCCTTTTTAATAATCTCGGAAATTCTCTTTTCAGAAGCAAGAATCGCTTCCAATTCGGCAATAAGTTTCAACTTTTCCTGATATTCATCTTCGACTCGTTGTTGCTCAAGTGCAGCTAGAGCTGACAAACGCATATCTAAAATAGCAGTAGACTGAATATCTGAAAGTTTGAAACGCTCGCATAAAGCTTTATGCGCCTCTTCACGGTTTTTACTTTCACGGATAGTTTTAATCACCGCGTCAATATTTTGGAGCGCAATTCGTAAGCCCTCTAAAATATGAGCACGTTCTTTGGCTCGCGCTAGTTCAAATTCAGTCCGGCGCCTAACTACAACCCGACGATGCTTAATGTATTCATCTAAAACATTTTTTAAAGTTAAAATGCGAGGTTGAATCCCATCAACCAAAGCCAACATATTCACATGAAACGAGGTTTGAAGCAAGGTCAACTCATAAAGACGGTTAAGAATCTTTTTTGGAAAGGCAGTCGATTTAAGATCAATCACAATTCTCACGCCGTCAGTTCTATCAGACTCGTCGCGAAGCCCGGAAATTCCTTCGATTTTTTTATCCTTAACCAACTCAGCAATCTTAGAAATAAGCTCCGCCTTATTAACCTGGTAAGGTAACTTAGAAACGATAATTCTATACCCACCCTTTTTTAATTCCTCAATGTTTGTTACCGCGCGCATCACAATTGAACCGCGCCCGGTTGTATAAGCGTTTCTAATTTGATTTAAACCATAGATCTCGGCGCCAGTCGGAAAATCCGGGCCTTTGACAAACTGCATCAGATCCTCAACTAAACATTCTGGATTGTCAATTAAATGAATTGTGCCATCGATCAATTCGCCAAGATTATGCGGCGGAATATTAGTTGCCATACCCACAGCAATACCCATGGCGCCGTTTAAAAGAAGGTTTGGCACTTTACTTGGTAAAACCCTTGGCTCAGTACGCGATCCATCGTAGTTTGGCGAGAAAGGAACGGTATCTTTTTCAATATCAGCCAGCATCTCTTCAGAAATGGCGGTCATGCGACATTCAGTATAACGCATGGCTGCAGCTGTATCCCCGTCCATTGAACCAAAGTTTCCTTGACCATCAACTAGTGGCTGCCGCATCGAAAAATCTTGCGCCATTCTAACCAATGAATCATAAACCGCCACATCGCCATGCGGATGATACTTACCAAGAACGTCTCCAACCACAGTCGCAGATTTACGATATTTGGCCCGGCTCGCTAAACCTAATTCATGCATAGAATACAAAACACGACGATGAACCGGTTTCAAGCCATCACGCACGTCAGGAAGGGCCCGCGAAACAATAACAGACATAGCATAATCAAGATATGATTCCTGCATTTCCTGTTCTAGAATGCGGGGTCTCAGTAAACCAAACTCGGTTTTTTCATCTTGCATATTAGTATCATCATAGCCAAAATTAGCAATCGTTTCTTCGCGTGCCAAATTTTCGGGACTCAAATTTTCAATCGGAGTCTCAGTTTCCTCTGCAGTTTCTACATTTTCAGTAGTTTTAGCAGCCTCGCTAATATCTGCTTCAGGAGTTTCTACAACTTCTTCATCTAATTTTTTTTCTTCTTGATCATTATTCATATATTTCTCTTTAATATTTAATTATTGGTGGTTAGGAATTTAAACGTCAAGGTTCTTAACATTTTTGGCATGGGTCTGAATAAATTTCTTACGCGGTGCCACTTCATCGCCCATCAGCATTGAAAAAACCGCATCGGCTTTTTCCGCATCAACTGGCATCACTTTTAGAAGAACGCGATTTTCAGGATTCATCGTTGTATCCCAAAGCTGCGTAGGGTTCATTTCTCCTAAACCTTTATAACGCTGAATTGAAACGCTGTCGCTACCTAACTTCTTTAAAATTTCTTCTTTTTGTACGTCATTGTAAGCAAATAATTTGGTTTTTCCTTTAGAAATAGCATATAAAGGCGGTTGGGCAATATATAAGTTGCCATCCTTAATTAAAGCTGGAAAATGACGATAAAACAAAGTTAGAAGCAAAGTTCTAATATGGCTGCCATCAACATCAGCATCAGTCATAATAATAATGCGGTGATAACGCAATTTTTCCATATTCATTGTATCACCAACCCCAATGCCCAATGCAATAATTAAGTTCTTAATTTCTTCATTAGAAAGCATTCGGTCAAGCCGCGCTCTTTCCACGTTTAGGATTTTACCACGTAAAGGCAAAATGGCCTGAAATTTTCTGTCCCGCCCTTGTTTTGCCGAACCACCGGCCGAATCTCCCTCAACAATATAGAGTTCAGATCGAGCCGCGCTCTTTTCCGAACAATCAGCTAGTTTTCCTGGGAGAGTCATCCCTTCCAAAGCGCCCTTACGAATAACAGTTTCGCGCGCTGCTCTTGCTGCCACACGTGCTCGCATCGAAAGCGCACATTTTTCCATAATCTTGCGGGCTTCCTGAGGATGCTCCTCTAAAAACATTGTCAAACCTTCATAAGTAGCCTGCTCAACAATGTTCTTGATTTCCGGGTTGCCTAATTTGGCTTTGGTCTGGCCTTCAAACTGCGGATTTGGTAATTTTACCGAAATAACCGCGGCCAAACCTTCACGCACGTCGTCGCCCGAGAAAAGCTCTCCCCCACCCTTACTATTATCTTGCTTTTTAGCATAATCATTAATTGCTCGTGTTAAAGCGGTCTTAAAACCAGTTAAGTGCGAACCGCCTTCAACTGTATAAATATTATTAGCAAAAGTAAAAACGTGTTCATTGTAATCATCGGTATAACTTACTGCTACCTCAACAGAAGTCTCCCCTGCTTGTCTCTCTATATAAGCTGGCGGTTCAATTAGAACTTCTTTATTTTTAGTAATATGACGAACATAACTTGCAGCGCCACCTTCAAAATAAAAGGTGTAGCTTGGTGCATTCTCATCTTTACGATGATCAAAAAGAACCATTTTAATTTTACGGGTTAAGTAGGCCTGCTGACGAAAATGGTTAATAATTGTATTAATGTTATAATCAAGCACGGAAAAAATCTGATCATCAGCTTCAAACATGATGGTTGTGCCAATTTTAGTAGTTTCTCCGACTACTTTAACGTTTCCCTGCGGAATGCCACGCTTATATTCCTGCGCGTAAATTTTACCGTCGCGATAAACTTCAGCTCGAAGCCAACTTGAAAGAGCGTTCACCACCGATACACCAACGCCATGCAAGCCGCCCGAAACTTTATAACCGCCGCCGCCAAATTTTCCCCCGGCGTGTAATTTAGTTAAAACAAGTTCAAGCGCCGACTTTCCGGTTTGTTCGTGTACATCTACCGGAATACCACGGCCATTATCAGTGACCCGAATCCGGTTATCTGGCAAAAGTTCAACTTCAATAATTGTCGCGTATCCAGCCATCGCTTCATCGATACAGTTATCAGAAACTTCCCATAGTAAGTGATGCAGACCGTCAACGCCGGTACTACCAATGTACATTCCGGGGCGCTGTCGAACCGGTTCCAAACCTTCCAAAACGGTAATTTGTTTAGCGGTATATTCTTGTTGAGACATCAATAAGCTCCTTTAGTTGAAATATTATTATATTATTCGATTAGCGCCATGAGGATGTAGTTCTCGATTGACATCTCGAATAATAAAAGTTTCAGAATTATCATAGCAACAACTAAAACAAGCTCAAAGCTTGGAAAACTTTATTTAGGTTGCTGCTACTCTACATTACCATTATACTAAAAATTTTGTCAAAAATATACCCTATAATATAGGCATATTAGTGTTTAGTGTTTAGTGTTTAGTGTTTAGTGTTTAGTGTTTAGTGTTTAGTGTTTAGTGTTTAGTGTTTAGTG
>Ga0172379_10001372_pt1 | contig 48860 bp, 61 predicted proteins | sample GrowelOW334metaG_FD_119756 | JGI IMG/M metagenome (GOLD analysis project Ga0172379, IMG submission 119756) | Groundwater microbial communities from an aquifer near a municipal landfill in Southern Ontario, Canada - Groundwater well OW334 metaG | ecosystem: Environmental > Aquatic > Deep... | reverse complement strand
TTCAAAGGCAGGGCGGGCAAAAAAGGAAAGGGGTCGGGGGAAAGGAAATTTTTGCCCGCCGTGCCTTTCTCCCGCCGAAGGCGGGCTAATCCGCCTCTTTTTCAAGCCAAGATTATTTTTCGTATCCCGATTACGGGATGCGCCGCCATTAGGTTGCGCTTGACCCGCCCACCCGTTCGCGCGCAACGACAGAGAACTCCCCAAATACACGCTAGTCTGGTATATTCCATTTTGGCATATTACACTATGGAATATATCATATAAATATTAAAACAACAAGTATGGGTAAAACAATTTATTCAAAAGATCACAAATTTTTAGTTGAACAATTAAAAAAAGCCCGAATTAAAGCTGGGCTTGACCAAGGGAAGGCAGCGGAACTATTAGGAAAAACTAAATCCTACATTTCTAAAATTGAAGCAGGGCAGAGGCGTATAGACATCGTTACGCTAAAAGAGTTTGCGAGGATTTATAAGAAGAATTTATCTTCTTTCATTAAATAATTATGCAAAAGTGGACACTAACAAAAATTAAATATGCGCTTAAAGAATTATCCGAAAAGGGATGGATAAAATCTAATCGCTTGCATAATACGGGAATTGGTAAAACTCTTGAGGATTATCTTGGAATTACCGAAAACAATATCGCCCTACCAGATTTTGGCGTGATGGAATTGAAATCGCAAAGGGCTGGTACTGCTTCCATGATGACTCTTTTTACCAAAAAGCCAGAGGGTATTACAAACGCGGAGATATTGGAAAAATTTGGCTACCCTGATCCAGAATATCCAAAACACAAAATTTTGCATCAAACTATTGCGAATGGAAAGAAAAATGCTCGGGGCTTCCGCTGTAAGATTGATGAAAAAGCTGGTAAATTATTAATACTTAAAAATAGGACTATCCTTGGATATTACGAATTAGAATTTTTGCGAAATAAAGCCATAGAGAAAATAGGAAACGGTCTGATTCTCGTTTTTGCTGACTGTAAGAAAAAAAATGGAGAAGAATATTTTCATTATGAAGAAGCCTGGTTGCTCAAAGATATAGATCCGGCGCAATTTCTTAAACTATCAAAATACGACATACGACTCGGTGTTTACCGAAGTGGTAAAAATGCAGGTAAACCACACGATCATGGCTCGGCTTTTCGCCTAACCCGCCTTTCGGAAAAAACATTTCCGTTATTGTTTAAAACTCATAGGCGAATTCTTTAATTTTTACGGAGAATTACGATGCTCTCTTTATTCATCGTTTCCTCCAATGCCCCAACAATATTTGTCGGCGAGTTTTTTATTGGCATTCTTTTGCCGGGGATATTTCTGACAAAAACATCTTCGCAGGTAAAGCCTATTTTTTCTCCCAACTCGGCAATAATAAAATCAGTTGGTATTCGTACTTGTTTTACTAGCCGATTGCCAACAACGAGACAAAAATATTTTTTAGATTTTAATATTTTATATGCTTGTCTTAAGCAATCGTTTAAGCCAATATAAAAACTTAAAACGTCTTTAGCTCTCTTTTCGTCTATTTTGGCAATTTTATTTAAAGAATCTTTCAAATATTTTGAATCAAGCGCGTGCTCTAAAGTTTTAGTCGCTCTTCCACCCAACAATTCGTTATCAACTCCCGATGCCTTGTTAGGGTCTTCAAAAATATCTATCCATTGCGCGGAGAGGCGAGAAAACTGGCCATAGGCGACTGTAGTTCTCGAATCTCCGTAAGGTGGAGAAGTTATAATACAATCAATTGAATTGTCTTTTATGTCGTTGGTTTTTGAGGAATCGCCGTAAATTATTTTGGTCCGAGCCTTTTTATTTACATCTTTGTAAAATTCAGTCATTCCCTTAATGTTCGCTTCAGTTTTCTTTTTAAAAATTCCTAAGACATCAGGACTATAATTTTCTAGTTTTTCTTTTTTAATTCTAACGAGTTTAAATTCACCATTTTTTGTGTTTGACGACAGCCGCGCGGTTTCGCTAAATGAAACTATAAAATAATTTCGTATATTTTCGTCTTTTATTCTTAAAATTGCCTGTTTGATTTTTGCCAATTGAATTATAACTTTTTCTTTAAACCAAAAATCAATATTATTAAAATTTGGTTTTTTTATTTCCGCATCTTCAACTCTTTCAATTTTAGCAAGAAGTTTAAAATACTCTTTTGTGAGCTCTGCGGGGTCAATTGGCGTTGTTTTGGCTTTGGCCAAGAATATTGCCAACGGATTTAGGTCAATGCCATAAGCATCCCTGCCTAAGAGTTTGCTTTCAACCAGCGCGGTACCGGACCCGCAAAAAATATCACAAATTATTTCTCCCGCTTGACTATAATTTTCTAAGAGTCGTCTAGCGACTTGCGGAATAAACATTGCCGGGTATGTATGTATTCCATGAGTATATGATTTTGTTTTTTCTCCTTTATAGTCCCAAGAATAATCAATTCTTCTAACGTATTTTTCGTCTTTGGCTTTTTCTTTTTCAATTTGCGTTTCTAAATTCCTAATGATTTTTACGACAACGCCCCTAATTTCAACTTCATCTCTATATATAGGAAAAAGGGTAGGATTTGCCGGCTGTAATCTAATACGATTTTTTTCTTTATATAATTTTTTAAGCGTAGCTTCGTTATCGTCTATAATCGCGACGACGGTTTGTCCATTATCGGCGTATTCTTGTTTTCTAATAATTACAATATCGCCATCAAAAATTCCTTCGTCAATCATACTATTTCCTTGCACGCGCAAAGCGTAATTATTTCCGTATTTTCCGACCTCGTCTTTTGAAACAGTTATTGTTTCGCCGGGAATTTCAATTGCTTCAATTGGCTGTCCGGCCGCTATTGTTCCCATTAGCGGAACTTCAATTGTTGTCTTCTCATTTCTGGTTGAGACCGCCCGTGGCTGGTTTTGCTCTTTTCGCAGATAGCCAGCTTCTTGGAGCTTTTTAACATGATGATGAGCCGTGGAAACAGAGGATAACTTAAAGTGTTTTTTAATTTCCTCAAGAGAAGGCGAAAAATCATTCTTTTTTTGAAAAGAAGTTATAAAATCAAGCACTTGTTTTTGTCGTTTTGTGATCATAATTTTAGAGCTATTGACTTTCTATTTATTTTCTACTACACTTTAATTATAGGTTATCTTTAAATTATCGTCAATAGGTAATGTATGCGGACAAATTAATTTTTTAAATATGGCAATACCAGAATCACAACTAACAACATGGTCAAATCAAGGAGCGGTTACCACTTCCGCCGCTGTTTATAATTCTGTGCGAACGGCGATTGAATCAAATAGTTCCCCCTTGAATGACCAATTAGACAATATTGAAATCTATTTGCAGGGTTCGTATAGTAATAAAACTAATATATTTGCGGAAAGCGATGTTGATATAGTAGTGCAATATAATCATACATTTAAAAGGAATATCACCAACCTGCCGGTAGACCAACAAAGAGCTTACTTAAACAGCTATTCTAATGCCTCATATCTTTGGCAACATTTTAAAGCCGATGTACTGAGGGCTTTAGAATTATATTTTGGGGTACAAAGAGTAAAATGCGGAAACAAAGCGATTAAAGTTATTTTCCCAAATAGCAGAATTACAGCCGATGTCATTCCTGCCTTACATTATCGAGAATATACAAGGTTTAACTCTGTCGGCAACGAGCATTATTTTGACGGGATTTCATTTGAAGATTCGGCGGGCAATCAAATTATTAATTTTCCTAAGGAGCATAGGAAAAATAGTGAAGATAAAAACGCGTCTCACCGAGCAAACCAGTGGTATAAACCAACAGTAAGGATATTTAAAAATGCGAGAAGCCATTTAGTTGATCTTGGAAAAATTTCGGAAGATTCCGCCCCCTCTTATTTTGTTGAATCAATGGTCTACAATGTCCCCGATAATTTATTTGGTCAAAATTATGAGTTAACGGTTCAAAATTCCATAAATTTTTTATACCAACACCAATTCAATAAATTTATTTGCCCTAACCATCAACATTTATTGTTTGGCGATGAATCCGTCCACTGGGATTCAGACAATATGACCCATTTTTTAAAAGAATTAATTGTCTTGTGGAACAACTGGTAAATTTATGCACCCATATTCAATAGATACAGAGGAAAGAAAAAACATTTTATTGTTTCTAGCCGTCATCAGCATTATTTTTTCTTGGAGTTTTTACAAAATACTCGGCTACTATCAATTCTCTTTGTCATGGTGGATTGAAAGTCCTTCGATATTATTTTTTTATGGTTTGTTTTTTGTAATTTTTGATAAGTGGCTTTGGCGATATCTTAAAAAAATAAAGTTTGTAAAAACTCCCAATCTAAATGGTGAATGGAACGGTAATTTAAAATCTTCTTTTGACAATCACAATGAGGAAATAAAAGCTACATTAAAAATTTTTCAAACTTGGACAAGGATTAAGATTTTATTAAAAACAGATCAATCTTCGTCACGGAGCGAAACCGCCTCAATTGTGGCTGATGCACCTGAAGGCATCTATTTAAGTTATCAATATATAAATGAACCAAAATCAAATGCAGTTAAAACTATGAGTATTCATAGAGGAACTGTGAGGCTGGTTTTTGATGAAAAAAAGAATACTTTGGACGGTGAATATTATTCTGGTAGAGATAGACAAAATTTTGGTAGTCTAAGTTTTAAAAAGAATATAAACATTAAAATTATTTAATTATAATTTTAAAGACTTACCAGATTATCGATATACATTTTGATTAATTAGTAAAATTATAAGTTATATATTATAATTAATTAAAGAAACAAAAAGCATATGAAAAGAATAGAATTAGAGGAGATAATAAAAAATATAAATAATAAAATTGAAAGTGTAGAAGTTTTAAATTCAAAAGTTGATAAGGCGAGTAATATTATTCAAAATTTAGAGACTAAGTTAACCACCCTTGAAGAGCGTAGAGGAAATATCAAGAGATTTGAAACAGAAATTGAATCAGTAAAATCTCAAATTGAGCCAAAAAAGCAAATTGTTGATGACTTAGCAGAAAAAGTAGATGACTATAACGCAATTATTGAAGAGCAGAAAAAAGAATACGCTAAATTAAAAGAAAATTTTGATAAATTATTGGAAGATAATAATAATCTTGAAATTACAATAAAAAATCAACTTGGGCTAGTGAGTGCCGAAGTTTTAGCTAACTCATTTTTTAATGAAGTAGGAAAGTTAAAAACAATTGTGGAAAGATGGTTTAAGTGGTTGCTTGGATCATATTTAGCCTTATTTATTTCAGTAATAAGTATAGCGATTTGGCAAGTTATTGAGGAAGGTTCTCTTTTTAAGTTAACCTTATTAATAAGGTTGCCCCTTATTACTCCTATAATATTTTTTGTATATTTTATAGAGAAGCAATATTGTATAGATCGTAAGTTGTCTGACGAATATATTTTTAAAGCAACGGTTGCACGATCGTTTGAAGCTTATAGAAAATTATTAAATGAGGAATCAGCCTGCGATAACGATAACCAAAATAAGCTTTTAGAAAAAAAATTAGATTTTGTTGTTGAGTCCATAAAAAATATTTATACGTCTCCATTGGTAAATTTTAAAGAGAAAGATAATAATGAAGTTGTTGGAATCGGATTATTGGAAAGAGTTGTTAGTATTATTAATAAAGTAATAAAGTAATTATTAGGCGGCGCGCCAATAGTATTGGCACGAAAAATAATTTTGGCTTGAAAAAGAGGCGGATTAGCCCGCTTTCGGCGGGGAAAAGGCACGGCGGGCAAAAATTTCCCTTCCCCCGACCTTTCCTTTTTTGCCCGCCTTGCCTTTGAATTTTTTTGTGGGAGAATTGCTTTTTTAATTTTGAACCTTTTTTATAAAAAAGGTTCGTCCTATGTCTAATAAACTCGACATAGACGAACGCTCACGTTCACGGAGTGCGTCCGCCTTAAATATATAAATATAATTCATGGAAAATAATTGGCACGCGAAATTAGGGCTTGATATTTTAAAGCAGCTGCAGTCTGATAATAGCGGCTTAAGCTTAGAAGCGGCGGCGGACAGGCTGAAAAAGTATGGCGAAAATAGGCTATTGGAAATTAAAGTTGACAGCCTGGTGGTTATTTTTTTCCGCCAATTTCAAAGTCCGTTAATTTATATTTTGTTTATTGCTTCTTTAATAATTTTTGCCATGGCGGAAATTATTGACGGTTCAATTATTTTAGCCATTTTGATTTTTAATGCCATCATCGGCACCATTCAGGAAGGCAAAGCGCAAAATACGCTTTCGGCTCTTAAAAAATTCGTGGAAACAAAAGCTATGGTTTTGCGCCAAGGCAGAGAAATGATTATTCCTGACAGCGAAGTCGTGCCCGGGGATATTATAATTTTGCAAGAAGGAGAGAAGGTGCCGGCTGACGCGCGCGTCATTTCTTCGCATAATTTGAATATTGACGAATCCATGCTTACCGGCGAATCAGAATCAGTGCATAAGACTGAGGAAGTTATTAAGAAAAATAATTTGCTCATATCGGAACAGAAAAATATGGTGTTTAAGGGAACTTATGTTTTATCCGGCAACGGCAAGGCGATTGCGGTAGAAACCGGTTTAAATACTGTTATCGGTAAAATAGCTAAAGAAATTCAGGCCATAGATACGGAAATGCCCTTTAAAACTAATGTTAGATATTTAACCCGTTTAATTGTTATGGCGGTTTCCGGCATTAGCGTTTTATTATTTTTGTCCGGCTTGGCTTCGGGAAAATTAATGGCTGATATGTTTATGACGGTGGTTTCTTTAGTAGTTTCCATAATTCCCGAAGGTTTGCCGATTGTTATGACGCTAGTGTTGGCCAGCGGCGTTTGGAAAATGAGTAAACAGAATGTTTTAATAAAAAAGCTGCAAGCGGTTGAAGCTTTGGGCCAGGCGCGGATTATCGCGGTGGATAAGACTGGAACAATTACCAACAATGAAATGGTGGTGCAAAAAATTTATTTGGCAGGCAAGTTATTTGAAGTCGGCGGCTCGGGCTATGAGCCTAAAGGAGAGGTTAAGCTTGAGAAAAAGGCGGTTTGTCTGCCTAACCATCCCGAACTATTGTTGGCCGGCCGGATTGCCGTTTTTTGTTCCAACGCGCGCATTATGTTTGATGAAAATTCCAAAAAGTGGAGCGTGGCCGGCGATCCGACTGAGGCGGCCATGAATATTTTCGGGCAAAAACTTGGGTTTAGTAAAGATCAATTAGAAGAAGAATCACCTTTAATGGTTGATTTGCCTTTTGATTATAAGCTTAAATATCATGCTACGGTTCATAGGCTGGACGGCAAGAAATTTTTAGCCGTGGCCGGCGCTCCGGAAGAAATTTTAAAACTTAGTCAAAAAATTTCTCGTGACGGCCAGAACTCACCGCTTAAGGATAAAGAGAAAGAAGAATTAGAATCGGTATTTTTAGAAATGTCAAAAAAAGGCATGCGCGTAGTGGCTTTGGCCGGAAATTTCGTAGATGGAGATGTATTAAAAGCGGAAGAAATCAATAATTTAACTTTTGTCGGATTTTTAGGCATGAGAGATTCGCTCCGCGAGGGCGTGGCCGAGGCTATTAAAAAAATAATTTCAGCCAATATCCGCGTGGTCATGATTACCGGCGACCATAAAAATACGGCGTTAGCGATCGCTAAAGAAGCGGGCATCTACCGTTCCGGCGATATTATTTTAACCGGCCAAGAAATAGACTCCTTAACCGATAAGAGCCTAAAGGAAAAAATTTCGGCTTGTTCGGTTTTCGCCAGAGTAACGCCGGGCCATAAATTAAGAATTATCCAAGCTTACAAAGCGCGCGGAGAAATTATCGCTATGACCGGCGACGGCGTTAATGACGCGCCTTCGCTAGTAGCCGCCGATTTAGGCATTGCCATGGGCAGGATTGGCACCGAAGTGGCTAAAGAAGCTTCCGATATAGTGCTGCTTGACGATAATTTAATTAACATAATTTCCGCGGTTGAAGAGGGCCGCAATATTTATAAAACGATTAAAAGAGTAATTCTTTATCTTTTTTCAACCAGTGTAGGCGAAGTTTTAACCATTGCCGGGTCTTTAGCCATTGTTTTGCCTTTGCCTTTGCTGCCGTCGCAAATTATCTGGTTAAATTTTGTCACCGACGGTTTTCTTGATGTAGCGCTGGCCATGGAACCAAAAGAAAAAGGGCTTGCGCAGAGAAAATTTGAACGGCCGAAAAAATGGATAGTCGATGGCTTAATGGCGCGGAGAATATTTTTAATGGCCGTGCCCATGGCTATAGGCGCTCTTTGGCTTTTTAGCTTATACTTTGAAGCGGATCTTGCTAAAGCTTGGACAATTTCCCTGACAACTTTAGCCGTTTTTCAATGGCTTAACGCCTGGAACTGCCGTTCTGAAGAAAAATCACTTTTTCAAATGAATCCTTTTACCAATAAATCTTTGGTCGGCATTACGCTGGTTGTGGTAATTTTACATTTTTTAGCCGTCTATCATCCGGTAATGCAAAAAATTATGCGTACCGTACCGCTAGAATTATCCGATTGGCTGCTTATCATTCCGGTGGCGTCCTCTATCATAGTGGTTGAAGAAATTAGAAAATTTTTTTATCGCAGAAAATTAAATAAACTTTAAAAAATAATTTAAAAATTTATGGCTATTTCCAACGAAGCAAAAAATCAAAAACCGCAATTTTATTTTTTGCTGGCCTTATTGGCCGGAACTTTGATTTTGTCATTTTTTGTCTTGCGCCCGTTTGTTTCAGTTTTTATTTTAGCCGTGATTTTTACGGTTGTCTTTCAGCCGCTGTACCGCAAGATATTAAAATATTCTTTTAATCATGAAGGCCTGGCCGCGCTGCTCACGACGATTATCGTGGCGGTTATTATTTTAACGCCCTTGATTTTTTTAAGCGTGAAAATTTTGCAGGAATTGCGCCAGCTTTATGTCTCTTTAATAGAAAACGGCGGTAAAGATAATTTTATTAATATTTTTAACAGCTTGTCGGAAAATTTTCGCCATTATTTTCTTCTGCCGAAAGAATTTTCCATTGATTTCGGGCAATACTTTAAAGAAGGCTTGAATTGGCTCTTAAATAATTTAGGCGGTTTATTTTCCAACTTCGCCAGCATTTTGGTAACTTCTTTTATTTTCTTGTTTTCATTTTATTATTTGTTAAAAGACGGGCAAAAGCTTAAGCAGGCGATCATAAAATACAGCCCTTTGGACGATACTGACGATGAGATGATTTTAAATAAGCTGGAGCTAGCCATCAGCTCGGTTGTTAAATGTAATTTTACTATCGCTTTTTTGCAGGGTTTTTTATCCACTGTCGGTTTTATGATTTTTGGCCTGCCTAATGCCATTCTTTGGGGCGTGGCCGCGGCCATAGCGGCTTTAGTCCCGAGCGTCGGCACTTCGCTGGTATTTATTCCGGCTATTATTTTAATGTTCGCCAGCGGGCATCTATTCTCCGCGGTCGGCTTGTTGTTTTGGGGGATATTAGCCGTCGGCCTGATAGATAATTTTTTAGGCCCGAAGCTTATCGGCCGCGGCATGAAACTGCATCCTTTGTTAGTTCTTTTTTCAGTTATCGGCGGCGCGGTTTTTCTCGGCCCCATCGGTTTTATTTTAGGCCCGATTACTTTAAGCCTGCTTTTTGCCTTACTGCATATTTACTTTTATATTATAAATAATAAAAAATAAAAGTCGTAAGCGGCTTTAAGAAGATAATTATGAATAAATTTTCCGGCGGTTCGCCGGTGCTTCGCAATATAAAGATAAAAGAATTGTCGTGCGACGGCTGTACCGTCTGCTGCGAGTATATTTCAATATTTATAGAGAAGCCGAAAACCGCGGATGATTTAGATGAAATCAGATGGTTCTTTTTGCATGGCATGAATATTTATGTGGATGAGGACGGTTGGTTCGTTGAAGTGCCGAGCCGCTGTCGAGAGCTCGGGCCGGACGGCTTATGTAAGATATACCAAACCAGGCCGGATGTCTGCCGACTTTACAATCAAAAAGAATGCGAAAGATACGCCGGCGACGCCGGCTTGATACGTTTTGAAAATTATCAAGACTTTCTGCGTTATGCCGGAGAAAACAAGGAATTATCGGAAATATGCCGGGCGGCCGGCTTTAAAAAATGAAATAATAAAAAACTGGCCGGTTTTTTCGGCCAGTTTTTTATTTGATAAAAATTATTTTTTCGCCATAGTCTTGATGCATTTGGCACAGACGGCCAGGCTTTTGCCGTTGATTTTTTTTACCTGAAGATTGATATACTGCCTTTTAATGGTTTTAATATTGGAATGGGACCTGGAGGCGTCTTTAGTTGAACCTCGTCCGCAGACATCGCATTTTTTTGCCATACAAATTTTGTTTAATTATTTTTAATAATTTTATACTAACAGCTTTTGATGTAAAAGGCAAGGTATGGTAGAATTAAATTAAATTGTCATTGCGAGCCTGCCTGCCGGCGAGGCAGGGAGCCTGTAATCGGGCGACGCGGCAATCTCACGTACTATTTGTTAAATATAAAGATTATTTTTATAAAGAGGTTTATTTTAGAAAGTTGTGCGTGAGATTACATCGGCTTGATTGGGTTAAATTTATAAAATTTTCTACTGCGGAACTCGGCCGAGATTACTCGACCTCAGACAGTCCTCGCACGAAAATTTTCCAAATTTAACCCAATCTTATAAAATTTATTTACATTTATATGAATATGATCTTCGCTTTAATTATAATATTCTTTTCCGCCATTATTCATGAATATATGCATGGCTGGATGGCTGATTACTTAGGCGATCCGACGGCGCGCGATCAAGGCCGTTTAACCTTAAATCCAATCGCCCATATTGATATTTGGGGTTCAATCGTCATGCCGGCGTTGATTTTTATCGGTACGGGCGGCGGGCTTATTTTCGGCTACGCCAAGCCCGTGCCTTTTAATCCCTATAATCTGCGCGACCAGAAATACGGCGTGGCCAAAGTAGCCTTAGCCGGGCCGCTGGCCAATTTAATTACCGCCTTATTTTTCGGTTTATTTTTAAGATTCGTGCCCGGGCTTAATCTGGTAATGATAAGTTTTTTAGCCGCTATCGTCCAAATTAATTTAGTCTTGATGATATTTAATCTCTTGCCTATACCGCCCCTGGACGGCTCAAAGGTAATACTGCCGTTTTTGCCTTATGAGTGGCAGATGAAATTATTAAAATTTGAGCAATTCGGCTTTGCTTTTGTTTTGCTTTTCGTCTTTTTCGGCTTTTCCCTAATCATACCGATTATTAATTTTTTGTTTAAGCTGATAGTGGGAATTTAAAGTGGATAAAAGCCTCTTGACCGTTTTTATTTCTTGTGTTAAATTGTAATAAGCAATAAAAGTTATTAATATCCCGCATGCACGGGTTTGTTTTTTTACTATAAATATTTATGCCAACATTCAACCAATTAGTCCGCAAAGGCAGAAAGTCATCAAAAACTAAAACCAAATCGCCGGCGCTGCAGTCAACGCTGGATACTTTGCATAGAAAAAGAACCGAATTGCCCAAAGGAGCTCCTTTTAAGCGCGGGGTTTGTTTAAAGGTGACCACGACTACGCCGAAAAAGCCTAACTCGGCTTTAAGAAAAATCGCCCGCGTTAGATTGTCCAACGGCATGGAAGTAACCGCCTACATTCCCGGCGTCGGCCATAATTTGCAAGAGCATTCCATTGTTTTATTAAAAGGCGGGAAAACCAAAGATTTGCCCGGCGTCAGATATAAAATAATCCGCGGTGTTTATGATACCCAGGGAGTTGAAGGCCGAAGGCAAAGCCGCAGCTGCTATGGAGCTAAAACACCTAAACAATAATCACACAACTCGTAACCCACAACTCGTAACCCGAATTATTAAAAGAGTTATGAGTTACGCGCTACGAGTTATGAGAATAAATTTATGAGAGGAAAACCAGTTTCCAAAAGAAAAATACAAGTAGACGTAAAATATAACGATCCGGATATCGCCAAGTTTATTAATTACATAATGGAACGGGGTAAAAAAACCATAGCGCAAAAAATTGTCTATGCTTGTTTGGATATTATTAAAGAAACGACCAAGCAGGACCCTCGGCATGTTTTCAATAAAGCTTTAAAGCAGGTTAGCCCGCTACTTGAAATCCGCGGCCGCCGCATCGGCGGAGCCAATTATCAGATTCCGCATCAAGTTAGAGGCGAACGCCGTTTTAATTTAGGCTGCCGCTGGATTATCAACGCGGCCCGGGCCAGAAAAGGCAAATCCATGGCGGAAAAGTTATCCATGGAAATTTTGGACGCGGCCAAAGGCGAAGGCACGGCCGTTAAGAAGAGGGCTGAAGTCCACCGCATGGCCGAAGCCAATAAAGCTTTCGCGCATTTCTCAAGATAAATATGCCGTTGGATTATAATAGACAAAAAGGCTTTGGTTTGATAATTATTCTAATTGCTATTTTAATAATTGCAGTTATTGCCTTAGGAGCGATGAATCGGAAAGGCCAAATTGAGCAAAACAAGGAAGTAAAAAATAAAGCAGTAGAAGATTTAAAAAATATAAATATTAATTTAGAAAAAAATAATCAGGAAATTCAGAATAATATTAAATAATTACCAATTTTCAATTAAAAATTAAATCATTAAAAATTAGAAATTTTTTGTATTATGCCCAGAGAATATTCGTTGGAAAAAACCAGAAATATTGGGATTATCGCCCATATTGACGCCGGCAAAACTACGGTTAGCGAGCGTATTCTTTTTTATACGGGTAAAAAGCATAAAATCGGCGAGGTGCATGAAGGCGCGGCCGAAATGGATTGGATGGAGCAGGAACGCGAGCGCGGCATTACTATAACGTCCGCGGCTACGACTTGTTTTTGGAAAGATTGCCGCATTAACCTGATTGATACGCCCGGACACGTTGATTTTACGGCCGAAGTTGAGCGCTCTTTGCGCGTCTTAGACGGCGGCGTAGTAGTCTTTGACGGCGTGGCCGGAGTAGAGCCGCAATCAGAAACGGTTTGGCATCAGGCGGATAAATACAGCGTGCCGCGCATCGCTTTTATCAATAAAATGGATCGGACAGGCGCGAATTTTTATGCCGATTTGGAATCAATTTATAAAAGATTAACCAAGCATGCCCATCCGATTCAGCTGCCGATTGGCGCTGAAGATAAATTTTTGGGCATCATTGATTTATTTGAAAAAAAGGCGCGATTTTTTCTGGATGAACTGGGCACTAAATGGGAAGATCGCGAGATTCCGGAAGATATGAAAGCTAAGACGGAAGAATATCGGTCTAAGCTGGTTGAAGCCATTGCCGATAATGACGAAATTTTAATGAATAAATATCTGGCCGGCGAAGAAATTGTCGTCGCTGATTTAAAAAGAGTTTTGCGCCAGGCCGTTAATAATAATAAAATTGTGCCGGTGCTTTGCGGCAGCGCTTTAAAGAATAAAGGCGTGCAGTCGCTCTTGGACGCGGTAGTTGATTATTTGCCATCACCCCTAGATGTGCCGGTTATCACCGGTTTTGATCCGGATGACAAAGAAAAAAATATAGAAGTTAAGCCGTCTGACGATGAGCCTTTTGCGGCTTTAGCTTTTAAAATCGCCACCGATCCCTACGTGGGCAAGCTTTGTTTTATCAGGGTTTATAGCGGAGTTTTGCAGTCAGGCTCCTACGTTTTAAATACCACTACCGGCAACCGCGAAAGAATCGGCCGCATTGTCAGGATGCACGCTAACCACCGTGAAGAAGTCCAGGAAGTTTATTCCGGAGAAATCGCGGCCGCCATCGGCTTAAAAGCCACGACTACTGGCAATACTTTATGCGATGAAAGCCGGCCGCTGGTTTTAGAATCAATTACTTTCCCGGAAACGGTTATTTCCATCGCCATTGAGCCGAAGACTAAAGCCGATCAGGAAAAAATGGGCATGGCGCTCGCTAAATTGGCCGAAGAAGACCCGACTTTTAGGGTCAGAAGCGACGAAGAAACCATGCAGACTATTATTGCCGGCATGGGCGAATTGCATTTGGATATTATCGTTGATAGAATGAAGCGCGAATTTAAAGTTGAAGCTAACGTGGGCAAGCCGCAAGTGGCTTACCGCGAAACCATTAAAAAATCGGCTGAAGCCGAAGGAAAATATATTAAGCAATCTGGCGGGCGCGGCCAATACGGCCATTGCTGGTTAAGAGTTGAACCGAATGAAACCGGCAAAGGCTTTGAATTCCTTGATGAAGTAAAGGGCGGATCAATTCCGCGAGAATACATACCGGCGATAGAAAAAGGCGTTAAAGAAGCTTTGGATAAAGGTATTTTAGCCGGTTATTCCATAGTTGATGTTAAGGTGGCCGTGTTTGAAGGCTCTTACCATGAGGTTGATTCTTCGGAAGCGGCTTTTAAAATTGCCGGCTCCATGGCTTTTCAGGAAGCTTGCCGTAAAGCTACGCCGATTATTTTGGAGCCGATTATGAAAGTTGAAGCGGTAACGCCTGAAGAATTCATGGGTGAAGTTATCGGCGACCTTAATTCAAAAAGAGCGCAAATTGAAGAAATGGGCGACCGCGCCAATGTTAAATTTATTAAAGCTAAAGTTCCTTTGGCCGCCATGTTCGGTTATGCCACGCAGTTAAGATCAATGACCCAGGGCCGAGCCAGCTATAGCATGGAGTTTGCTTATTATTCCGAGGTGCCGAAAAATGTAGCCGAAGAGATTATCGGCGGTAAAGGGAAATAATTTTTGTTTCGTTTGACAATTTGTTGAGTTAGAATATATAATGTTAATATTATTAATATTTTCATTGCCCCTATGCAAGATCAATTGCAAAAAGCGATTAATTTAGCAAAAAAAACCGGCGACAAATTGATTGTTTTTGATAGCTCAAAACCGGAAAATGTTTTCGTTGTTTTATCCCTAAAAGATTATGAAAATTTAGTTTTAGGCAAAAGCGAAGTTAGAGGCTTGACAGAAGATGAATTACTTGATAAAATAAATCGCGATATCGCAATTTGGAAAAGCGACCAGTCGGAAGCGGAAAACATTGAGACGATTCCGGATTATTTTAAAGAATTGCCGGCTAAAGAAGAACGCTTTGAAAAAACCGTGAAAAAATCCGGCAGCAGCTGGTCAATTCCTTCAAGAAGAAAATTGAACGCCGAAGAAATAATTGAAGAAGATCGGCAGTATCTAGAAGAATTAGCATTTTAAATTTATATATAAATAATAATAAAGACGGCTGGGAGCCCGGCCTTATTTAAATAATAAGGGCAAATAACTCCGAAAATTCGGAGGCCGTTAAGGAAAAATAAATATGGCAGAAAAATTTGAACGCACAAAACCCCATGTTAACGTGGGGACAATCGGCCATGTTGACCATGGCAAAACAACTTTGACTGCCGCTATGTTGGCGGTGTTAAAAAGCAAGGGTTTTAGAGCGTCTGAAAAAAACGTTGATCAGATTGACGCGGCTCCGGAAGAAAAGGCTCGCGGCATTACTATTGCCACTTGCCACGTTGAGTATGAAACTGAAAAAAGGCATTATGCTCACGTTGATTGTCCCGGCCACGCCGATTATGTTAAGAACATGATTACCGGCGCCGCCCAAATGGACGGAGCCATACTCGTGGTAGCGGCTACCGACGGGCCCATGCCCCAGACCAGAGAACATATTTTGCTCGCCAGACAGGTCGGAGTGCCTTATATCGTTGTTTTCTTGAATAAATGCGATATGGTTGAAGATAAAGAATTAATTGATTTGGTTGAGGAAGAAATTCGCGATTTATTGAAGAAATATGAATTCCCGGGCGATACTACTCCGATTATCAGAGGTTCGGCTTTAAAGGCCTTGGAGAATCCCAGCGGCGAATACGGCCAAGGGATTATGGATTTAGCCAAAGCTTTAGATGAATATATTCCTGAACCGAAACGCGATACTGACAAGCCGTTTTTAATGCCGGTTGAAGATATTTTTTCAATTGAAGGGCGTGGCACAGTGGTTACCGGCCGCATTGAAAGAGGCATGATTAAAGTCAACGAAGAAGTGGAAATAATCGGTTTAAAAGATACCCAAAAGACTGTAATTACCGGTATTGAAATGTTTAATAAATCTTTAGACGAAGGACGAGCCGGAGATAATGCCGGGTTACTCTTGCGCGGCACTAAAAAAGACGAAGTGGAAAGAGGCCAGGTTTTAGCCAAACCGGGCACGGTTACTCCTCATACTGAATTTGACGCCGAAGTTTTTATTTTAACCAAAGAAGAAGGCGGACAGCATAAACCATTTTTTAAGGGCTATAAGCCGCAATTTTATGTCCGCACGACCGATGTTACCGGCGAAGTTGAATTGCCTGAAGGCACCGAAATGGTTATGCCCGGCGATACGGTCAATTTGAAAATCAAATTGATTTCTCCGGTGGCTTTGGAAGAAAAACAGAGATTCGCCATTCGCGAAGGCGGCAGAACCGTCGGCGCCGGCGTAGTTACTAAAATTATTAAGTAAGCATTTTGCCTCGCTCATGATTATGGGCGAGGTTATAATGTATATTTAAAATTACTACAGCATTGATTGGAATAAATTTGTAAAATTTATTCCAATCATAAATAATAAATAATTTGAAACGAAAACATGACTGAAGTTAAAGAAAAAAAGAAAACGGCGGCGGCAGAGGCTAAATCGGAAGTAAAAGCTTTCGAAGAATCTAAGCAAAGAATCCGCATTAAGATTAAAGCTTTTGACCACAAGATTATTGACCAGTCAACCAAGACTATTATTGACACCGCCGAGAGGACCGGAGCCCAAATTTACGGTCCCATACCCTTGCCAACCGAGAAGAAAAAGTATACGGTTAACAGCTCAACCTTTGTCCATAAAGATTCACGGGACCAGTACGAAATTAGAATTCATAAAAGATTGGTGGATATTATTGATCCGACCCCTAAAACCATAGAATCTTTAACCAATCTTGGCCTGCCGGCCGGAGTTGACGTTGAGATTAAAATGTAGTCCTTAAAAATTACGACATTAATGACTAGGCAAAATTCATTAAATTTTCTACTGCGGAACTCGCCTGAGATTACTCAGGCTCAAACAGTCCTCGCACGAAAATTAAACAAATTTTGCCTAGTCAATTAGCAAATATAATATTAATGAAGTTTTAAGCGGCTCTCGAAAGGGAAAGTGTTTAAAAAATAGTTAATATAATAGCGAGGTAAAATTCAACAAAAATCAGTAAAAAATTAAATTCTGCATTAGTGCGAATTAATTTAGGCTAACCGCCGAGCGCGGTTTATAACTGGTTTGTTGAAAAAACCGGTTTTATTTTATAAAAAATATGAAATTTATTATAGGCAAAAAAATTGAAATGACCCAGGTTTGGCAGGGCGAAAAAGTAATCGCCGTGACCAAGATTCAAGCCGGGCCATGCCCGGTAGTGCAGTTAAAGACTACCGCTAAAGACGGCTATAGCGCGGTTCAGCTTGGTTTTGGCGAAAAGAAAGAAAAAAATATCAGAAAACCGCAGTTAGGCCATTTTAAAAAAGCTAAAATTTCCTCTAAAGATGGAAAAACCAATTTAAGGCATTTATGCGAATTTAGAGATGAAATTAAAGATTTAAAAATTGGAGATATAGTTTCATTGGATACTTTTGAGGTTGGCGATACGGTGAAAGCAGTCGGCACTTCAAAAGGCAAGGGTTTTCAGGGCGGCGTCAGGCGGCATCATTTTCATGGCCATAACGCCACACATGGCACTAAGGACCAGGTTAGAACCGGCGGATCAATCGGCGCCGGCGGCCCGCAGCACGTTTTTAAAGGCTTAAGAATGCCGGGGCGCATGGGCAATTCACGAGCGACTGCCAGTAATTTAAAAATCGTTCAAATAGATAAAGCCAATAATATTTTATATATTAGCGGCGCTGTTCCGGGCGCGAGAAACGGCTTGGTTTTAATTTCCGGCGAAGGGGAGTTGAAAATTGTAAAACCGATTGTTGAAGAAATAAAACCGGAAGTGAAAATAGAAGAAACTGTAAAAACTGAAACCGTGGAAGAGAAAAAAGAAGTGCCAGTAGAAGTAAATAAGAACAGTTAATTATAATAAATCTGGATTCCCGCTTTCGCGAGAATGACAAAAAGGTATGTCAATTAAGATAAAAATTTATAATCAAAATGCTGAAGCGGCCGGGGAAATGCAACTTAGCCTTAAGGTTTTTGGCGTGAAAGTTAATAATGATTTGATACATCAGGCCGTTGTAACCCAGATGGCTAACGAAAGGCAGGTTATCGCCCACACTAAAGATAGAAGCGAAGTCAGGGGCGGCGGTAAAAAGCCGTGGCGCCAAAAAGGCACCGGCCGGGCGCGCCATGGTTCAAGCCGATCTCCGATTTGGATTGGCGGCGGAGTAACTTTCGGCCCAAGAAACGACAGAAATTTTAAAATGAGAATCAATAAAAAAATGAAGCAAAACGCTTTGCTGATGGTTTTATCCGATAAAGCGGCCGGCGATAATTTTATAGTATTGGATAAATTGGCAACCGCTGAATTCAAAACCAAAATTTTTGATAAAATTATCAGCGGGTTTGAAAATAAAATTTTAAAGCCGGTTAAAGATGTTAAAGCCGGCGCTAAGAAGAAAGACGTTAAAAGAAGTTTTCTGATAATCGTTGATAAAGGCGATGAAAAATTAAGCTGTTCGGCCAGGAATTTGCCCGGCATTAAATTAATGAACACGGATAATCTTAATATAGTTGATTTATTAAAATACAAGAATTTAATTTTAAATAAAGCGGCGGTTGAAAAATTAACCGAAAGATACGGTAAATAAAAACTATGGGTTTATTTAATAAAAAAACTGAAATTAAGAAACAGTCGGCGGCTAAAATCGCTAAGGTTAGCGATGCAAAAAGCGCGGTAAAAACAGGAGTGGAAACTAAAAGCATGAAAGATCTATATGGCGCGGCTGAAGCGGGAAAAGCTAAATCGACGGCTAAGCCAAGCGAAAAAAAATCAGTTTTTGGCAATGCTTATAAAATAATCATGAAACCTTTAGTTACGGAAAAAGTAAGCGGCTTAGGCGCTTTGAATAAATATGTTTTTGCCGTGGCTAAAAATGCCAACAAAATTGAAGTAGCCAAAGCGATTAAAGAAATTTACGGCATCAAGCCGGTTGGCGTAAACGTAATTAGGATGAGCGGTAAAAAAGCGCGCTACGGCCGGATTAGCGGCCAAAGAAAAGATTGGAAAAAGGCTATTATAACTTTGCCTAAAGGCGAAACGATTAAAGTTTACGAAGGCGTGTAACCTTTAAAAACTTTTTCAGAAAAAGTTTTTCCCCCTCCGGGGATAAATAATATTTTCAAAAAATATAACGTATCAAGTAAAAATTTAATAGCGGACAAGGTCCTACTGCCATTAAATTTTTATTTGATATAATAAATATGGGGATAAAAAAAGTAAAACCTACATCACCAGGCAGAAGATCGGCCACCTTCGATGATTTTTTGGATATTACCAGAACCGAACCGGAAAAGAGCTTGATTATCATAAAAAAGGGCCAAGCCGGCAGAAACAACCAAGGCAAGATCACGGTCAGGCATCAGGGCGGCGGCGTTAAAAGATATATCAGGCAGATTGATTTTTTCAGGGATAAATTTGATATACCCGGAAAAATTATGTCTATTGAATATGATCCTGGCCGCGGCGCCCGCATCGGCTTGGTAAATTATAAAGACGGGGCGAAAAGATATATTATTATGCCTTTAGGCCTTAAGGTTGGCGATGAAATATTAAGTTCAAAAAATCAAATTGAAATAAAAACCGGCAATGCCATGCCGATTAAATTTATTCTGCCGGGCATAGAGGTTAATAATATAGAGCTAGAGCCGGGCCGAGGCGCCAAAATCGCTCGTAGCGCTGGAGATTTGGTTTTTGTCATGGGCACTCTGGGAAATTACGCGCAAATCAAGATGCCTTCAGGAGAAATCAGATTGGTTAATAAAGATTGCCTTTGCACTGTCGGACAGGTTTCCAATCCTGATAGAAGGCATATTACCATAGGGCGAGCTGGAAGGCAGAGGCTATTAGGCATTAGGCCGACGGTTAGAGGCACGGCCATGAATCCGGTTGATCATCCTCATGGCGGCGGCGAAGGCAAACAGTCTATCGGCTTAAAGCATCCAAAAACCAGATGGGGCAAACCGGTCTTTGGCGTTAAAAGCAGAAAAAATAAAAAAAGATCAAATAGATTAATTATCCAAAGAAGGAAAAAATAATATATAATATATGTCCAGATCACTTAAAAAGGGGCCGTACATAAACGAAAGATTATTAAAAAAGATAAAAGCCTTGCGCCCCGGCGACAAGACCATAATTAAGGTTTGGGATAGGTCTTGCACGGTTACGCCGGAAATGGTAGGCTTTACCATTGGCGTGCATAACGGCAAACAGCATACCCCGGTGTTTGTAGTGGAAAATATGGTTGGGCATAAATTAGGAGAATTTTCGCCGACCAGAAAGTTTGTCAGCCACGGCGGCAAGATGGCTAAAGATCAGGCTAAAGAAGAGGCTCCGGCCGCTCCGACCGCTCCGACCGCTAGAGCAAAAAAATAAACATAACGATATAATTTAGAATATATTTATAATATGGAAGTTAAAGCAAAAGCAAAATTTATCAAGATGTCTCCGGCTAAAATACGCTTGGTAGCTAATTTGATTAAGAAAATGCCGGTTGAAAAAGCTTTAAATCAGCTGCAGTTTATTAATAAGCTGGCCAGCGGCCCGGTGGCCGTATTAATTAAATCAGCCATGGCTAATGCCGAGCATAATTTTGAATTGGCTAAAGATAATTTATTTATAAAAGAATTAAGAGTTGACGAGGGGCCGACTTTAAAACGTTCAATGCCTCGGGCGCATGGCCGAGCGACGCCGATCAGAAAAAGAACCAGCCATATTAATTTAATTTTAGGTGAAATTAAGCCTTCGGGCGCTGTCAAAGCCAAAAAACAAGTTATTGCCGCGCCGATAAAGTTAGAGGCGCAGCCTAAAAAAGAGCCGGCAGTTAAATTAAAAGAATCGGTTAAAGCGGAAACGGCTGAACCTAAAGATGATGCCGCTAAAGAAAAGGGTAAAGTAATAGTTGATCCGCGGATGGAAGGCCGTGGCGGACACGCCAAAATTGAAGGCGGCAAAGGTTTTACCACTAAAATATTTAGACGCAAAAGCGGATAATTAATTGTAAAAAGTTATATATGGGACACAAAGTAAATCCAAAAGTTATTAGGCTGAATATTACTAGGACCTGGCCGTCCAAGTGGTTTGGCGTTGGAAAAGTTATGATTAAAAATCTGGAACAGGACGTCAGAATAAGAAAATTTTTATTTGCTGAATTGCGCGAAGCCGGGTTGGACAGGGTTGAAATAGAAAGAAGCGGCCATAAGGTTAGTATCGGGGTATTTACGGCCAAGCCGGGTATTATTATCGGCCGCGGCGGCAGCGGAGCCGGAGATTTAAAAAAGAAATTGCATGATAAATTTTTAAAGAATTTCAGATTAGCCGATATAAATTTAAATATTACGGAATTTGACAGGCCGAATTTAAGCAGTATGATAATCGCCCAAGCCATGGCGATTGACATTGAAAAAAGAATGCCGTTCAGGCGCGTTATGAAGCAAGCGATTAATAAAGTGGAGCGGGCCGGCGCTTTAGGCGTGAAAGTTGTTGTTAGCGGCCGGCTTAACGGTTCGGAGATCGCCCGCACGGAGATGTTGACTTCAGGCAAAGTTCCTCTGCATACTTTAAGAGCTGATATTGATTTCGCTAAAACCACGGCCAGGACTACTTACGGCGCTATCGGCATAAAATTTTGGATATACAAGGGAGATATTTTTAAAAAAGAAGAAGCCGGTAAAGGCGAAATAGTCGGGGAGAAAAAATAATATGTTAATGCCAAAGAAAACAAAATGGAGAAAAATGCATAAGCGCCGCCGGGGCGGGAAAGCCACCCGTATGATTAGCGTGAGTTTCGGCGATTATGGGCTAAAGAGTTTAGAGGCTTGCTGGATATCTTCAAGGCAAATTGAATCGGCCAGAAAAGTTTTAACTAAATATATTAAAAAAGGCGGAAAAATTTGGATTAGAATTTTTCCCGATAAATCGGTGACGGTCAAAGGCGGAGAGATTCCTATGGGTAAAGGCAAGGGAGCGGTTGATCATTACGTTGCCATAGTTAAGCCAGGCATGATAATGTTTGAAATGACCGGCGTTAACGAAGCTGAAGCTAAAGAAGCTATGAGAATGGCTGCCTATAAGCTGCCGGTTAAATGCAAATACGTAACTAAGCTATAAATATGGAATTTAAAGAATTAAAAAGTAAAACCGAAAAAGAGTTAAAGCAATTTCTAGGAGAATCCCGAGACAAATTGAGGGATTTGCGTTTTAAAGATGCTAATAAGCAATTAAAAGATGTTAGAGAAATAAGAGAAATAAAAAAAATAATTGCCAGAGTTTTAACATTATTAAGCAAGAAAAATTAATTATATGGCGGATATTAAGCAAGACAATTTTAAAAAAGAAGTTATTAAGCGCAAATTCAACGGCGTGGTGGTTGGCGATAAAATGGATAAAACCAGGGTAGTTTCGGTTGAATCGGTAAAAATACATCCGATGTATAAGAAAAGATATAAGGTTAACAGAAAATATAAAGTGCATGATGAAAAAAATTTATATAAAACAGGAGATAAGGTGCGGTTTCAAGAATGCCGTCCGCTAAGCAAAGATAAAAGATGGCGGATGATATATTAATAAGTAATTAGCGTATATTTTATGATACAAGTACAGACAATAGTAAAAGTCGCGGATAATAGCGGCGCCAAAAGAGTTATGTGCGTTAGGGTGCTCGGCGGCTATAAAAAACGCTATGCCCACGTCGGAGAAATAATTACCGCCGCGGTTAGAGAAGCCGCGCCTCATGCCGCCATTAAAAAAGGCGACGTGGTGCATGCCGTTATTGTCAGAACCAAAAAGGAAATCAGGCGATCGGACGGAGTCTATGTGCGTTTTGATGAAAATGCCTGCGTGATTATAGATAAAGAAAAAAAAGAGCCTAAAGGCACAAGAATTTTTGGACCGGTGGCCAGAGAATTGAAGCAAATGGGGTTTTTAAAAATTGCCTCGCTGGCGCCGGAAGTACTGTAAAATAAATGATTGGCCTAAATTTATAAAATTTTCTACTGCGGAACTCGCCCGAGATTACTCGGCCTCAAACAGTCCTCGCACGAAAATTTTACAAATTTAGCCCAATCATAAAAGCAAGAATTAAATTTATGAAGATAAAAAAAGGCGACAAAGTAAAAATTTTAGCAGGTAAAGACAAAGGCAAAATTGGTAAAGTTTTGCAGGTTTTCGAGTCGGCCAATCGAGCCAGCGTTGAAGGCTTAAATCTTTTAGTTAAGCATATGCGGCCGAGAAAACAGGGAGAAAAAGGGCAAAGAATAGAATTCCCGGCGCCGATTAATTTATCAAATGTTATTTTAGTTTGCACAAAGTGCGATAAGCCGACCAGAGTCGCTTATAAATATCTGGAAGTAGTAAAAAATGACATTAAACAAAAAAAGAAAGTTAGAATCTGCAAAAAATGCAAGCAAGTAATAGATTAATTTATATGAATTTAAAGGAAAAATATAAAAAAGAAATAGCGCCAAAAATGACAGACAAGTTCGGTTATAAGAATTTGCTGGCCGTACCTAAACTAACCAAAGTAGTGATTAATTCCGGCGTGGGCAGAAACGCTAAAGATAAGAATTTTATAGATAGCGTAATCAGCAGCCTGGAAAGAATTAGCGGCCAGAAGCCTATGGCGACTAAATCCAAGCAGTCAATTTCCGCCTTTAAAACCAGAAAAGGCATGGTTATCGGCGTGGCCGTAACTTTACGCGGCCAGAGAATGTTTGATTTTGTGGAAAAATTAGTTAACATAACTTTTCCGAGAATCAGGGATTTTAGAGGCATTAACGCCAAACAGGTGGACAACCATGGTAATTTAGCGGTAGGTTTTAAAGAGCATATTGCTTTTCCGGAGATTGAAGCCGACGAGGTGGATAATATTCACGGGCTTCAGGTTTGTCTTTCTACGACCGCTAAAACTTATGAAGAAGGCTTGGAATTATTTAAATTAATGGGTTTTCCGTTTAAAGCGGAATAATATTTTATGGCCAGAACAGCATTAATCGTAAAATCGAAAAAGACACCAAAATTTTCCACGAGGATTGTAAGGCGTTGCTGGCGTTGCGGCCGCGACCATGGTTTTATGAGAGATTTCGGCCTTTGCCGTATTTGCTTTAGAGAGTTAGCCTCTAATACGGATATACCGGGAGTAACCAAATCTTCATGGTAAATATTTTATTTTTTATTTTTTATTTTTTATTTTAATATGACGGATCCAATAGCAGACATGTTAACAAGAATAAGAAACGCCCAGGCCGTAAATATCCAAACGGTTGTTTTACCTATGAGTAAGATCAAGCACGGCATCGCTAAGATACTGGAGGCTGGCGGCTGGGTGGAAAAAGTTGATATTGTTAAAACCGAAAGTAAAAAGAACTCAAGCTCGATTTTTAACGAGATTAAGATTGATTTAAAATATAGAAACGGCCAGCCGGCGATTACTTCTTTAAAGAAAATAAGTACGCCGGGCCGCAGGATTTATGCCAATAAAAATGAATTACCGAGAGTTTTAAATAATTTAGGCATAGCGATTATTTCCACGCCGCGCGGATTAATGACTAATAAAGAAGCTAAAAAGCAGGGCATCGGCGGGGAAGTGATTTGCGAAATTTACTAAGTAAAACATGAAGATTTAGGTAGATTTTATAAAATTTTCTACTGCGGAACTCGGCTGAGATTACTCAGCCTCAAACAGTCCTCGCACGAAAATTTTACAAAATCTACCCAAATCAAATATATAGATAAATAATAAACTTATGTCACGTTTAGGAAAATTACCAATAGAATTGCCGGCCGGAACTCAAGCCAGACTTGATGATGGTTTTATAATTGTTAAAGGGCCGAAAGGCGAGCTTAAAACTAAGATGCATGAAATTATAAAAACAGAAATAACCGATAAAGAAATTAAATTATCCATTGATGATCAGACTATCGGTAAAAATAAAGCTTTATGGGGGCTGTTCAGAAGTTTGATTAAAAATATGGTAGTCGGAGTTAACGAGGCGTATACTAAAAAATTGGAGATTAACGGCGTTGGTTATAAGGCGGCGGTAAGCGGCGATAAGTTAACTTTAAACGTCGGTTATTCTCATCCGGTAATTTATAATTTGCCGGCCGGCATAAAGGCTGAAGTCCAGGCTAATATTATTGTTATTAACGGCATTGATAAGCAGTTAGTCGGTGAAGTCTCGGCGCAAATCAGGAAGATTAGGAAGCCGGAGCCTTATAAAGGCAAAGGCATTAAATATAGCGAGGAAATATTAAGGCGTAAGGCCGGTAAGACCGCCGGTAAGGCCGAAAAGTAAACATATATGCTTGGGCTAAATTTATAAAATTTTCTACTGCGGAACTCGCTCCGCTATTGCGGAGCTCAAACAGTCCTCGCACGAAAATTTTACAAATTTAGCTCAAGCGATAACATAAATATAGAAAGTATTATATGGATATTAATAAAATTAAACAAAATAAAAGGCTTAGGCGCAAAGGCAGAGTTAGAGCAAAAGTTAGCGGCACGGCCGTTTGCCCGAGATTAAGCGTTTTTAGGTCTAATCGCGGAATTTACGCTCAAATCATCAATGATGAAATTGGCAAGACTTTGGTTGCCGTCAGCGCCGGAGAAATAAAAAAGAAAGACCTGCCTACCGGACAGGCAGGCAAAAAAATTGCCGTAAGTTTGGAGTTGGGAAAATTGATTGCTTCCAAAGCTATAGCTAAGGGTATTGGCCGGGTTGTGTTTGACCGCAACGGCTATAAATATCATGGCCGAGTAAAAGCTTTGGCCGAGGGCGCTCGCGCCGGCGGTTTAAAATTTTAAAGCTTTAAAAACTTTTTTAGAAAAAGTTTTCCCCCTCCGGGGATAAATAATATTTTCAAAAAATATAATGTATCAAATTAAAATTTAATAGCGGGTAAAGCCCTATGGCCATTAAATTTTAATTTGATGATAAAATATGGAAGATATAAAAAAACAACAAGAAATTACAGATAGCCAAGCGGTGCCGGCGGCGGAGCCTAAGGTTAATAATGCCATGCCTGCGCCAACATCAACATCAACTATTGAAGGCAGAAATAGCGGCGGTTTTTCCGACAGAAAAAGAAATTTTAAAGGCAAAAGAGGCGCCGGCCGCGGCCGGGGCGACGGGGGTCTGCCGGAAGAATTTGAGCAAAAAATGATTGATATCGCCCGCGTTACCCGCGTTATGGCCGGCGGTAAAAGAATGCGCTTCAGGGCTTGCGTGGCTATCGGCAATAAGAAAGGCCGAGTTGCCATCGGCTTGGCTAAAGGCGCCGATGTTACCGGAGCCGTGACTAAGGCCGTTAATAAAGCTAAAAAAGATTTTATTGACATACCGATTGTTAACGAAACCATCCCCCATGAAATTTATCAGAAATTGGGCGCGGCTAAAATTTTATTCAAACCGGCTAAAAAGGGCCGAGGCATTATCGCCGGCGGCGCCGTTAGAATTCTTCTGGAGCTTTCCGGCATAAAAAATATTACCAGTAAAATATTAGGCACCGGCAATAAAGTCAATAATGTAAAATGCACGATTGAAGCGCTGAAAAATTTAAAAAGGCCGGTCAAGCAGGAAAATAAGAATAATAACGACAAAGCGCAGAATTTAAAATAACCATATGTCTTTATCACTTTCTACAATCAGGCCGGCTCGCGGCTCGGCTAGAAATAAAAAAAGAATCGGCAGAGGCAACGCTTCTGGCCATGGTTCTTATAGCACTCGCGGGATAAAAGGCCAAAGGTCAAGAAGCGGCGGCAGAAATAAATTAAGAAGATTAGGCTTTAAGCAGATATTGGCCGCTACGCCGAAGAACAGGGGCTTTAAATCAGCTAAGACTAAAAATCAAGTTGTTAATCTTAAAGATTTAAACGATAATTTTTCCGCCGGCGCTAAAATCAACGCCGCTAGCCTGTTTAAAGCCGGTTTAGTGCAAACCGTTCAGGAAAAAATAAAAATTTTAGGCCAGGGCGAACTAACTTTAAAAAATTTGGAATTTGAAGGAGTTAAGGCAAGCGATAGTGCTAAGCTGCAGATTGAAAAAATGGGCGGAAAAGTGATATAATTGAAAAGGCGGGAATTATATATAGCAATACAAACTATGTACGATAAGCTAATACAAATTTGGAAAGCGCGCGATTTGCGCTATAGCATACTTTTTGTTTTAGGCATGCTGGCTATTTTCCGCTTGGCCGCGCATATTCCGGTTCCCGGAGTCGATACCCAGGCGCTTAAAGATTTTTTCGCTTCTAACCAGATTTTGGGCCTGATGAATATATTCGCCGGCGGCGGCATGACTAATTTTTCCATTGTCATGATGGGCGTCGGACCATACATTACTTCTTCAATTATTTTTCAGCTTTTAGCCATGATTATTCCGAAGCTGGAAGAGATGAATAAAGAAGAAGCCGGACGCCAAAAGGTTAATATGTGGACTCGCTGGATGACCGTGCCTCTGGCCGTTTTAGAAGCTTACGGCATGATTACACTACTCCGCCGGTCATCGCATTTAATTTTAGGCGATATCAGCCCGTTTGATTTATTTGCTATGATTATGACCGTGGCCGCCGGTACGGTTTTTTTAATGTGGCTGGGCGAATTAATGACCGAGAAGAAAGTCGGCAACGGGATTTCCTTGTTGATTTTTGCCGGCATCGTTTCTGGGCTGCTGCAAACCGCCCAGCAGGTAATAGTTACCTTTGACCCGTCAAAGCTCTATGTGATTTTAGGCTTTTTAGCTATCGCCATTATTACCGTAGTCGGCGTGGTAGTAGTTAATGAGGGCCAGCGCAATGTGCCGGTGCAATATGCCAGGCAGATTAGGGGCAACCGCATGTTCGGCGGCACTTCAACGCATTTGCCGCTTCGCGTTAATATGGCCGGCGTCATCCCGATTATTTTTGCCATTTCCGTAGTAATTTTTCCGCCCATGATTGCCCAATTTTTTATACACGCGCGTACGGCTTTTATCGCTAGCGCCGCCCAGTGGACTATCGGTTTTTTTCAAAATCAATTAGTCTACGCGATTTTATATTTTTTGTTGGTTTTTGCTTTTACTTATTTTTATACCGAGGTTATTTTTCATCCGACCCAGATTGCGGAAAATCTGCAGAAGCAAGGCGGTTTTATCCCGGGGATTAGGCCGGGGCGCCATACTAGCGAATATTTAGCCAATACTACGCATAAAATTATATTTGTCGGCGCTTTATTTTTAGGCATTATTGCCATCTTGCCTTTGATTTTAAGATATTTTACCGGCATCCAATCTTTAACTATCGGCGGCACATCTCTCTTAATCGTGGTCTCGGTGGTTATTGAAACCGTTAAACAGATTGAATCGCAGTTGACTATGCGGGAGTATGAAGGGATGTAGATAAAAAATAAATATTTTACCTGATTTGGTCAGATTATTTTTCCTGCTTAGACGAAATTTGATCTCCCTGCGGTCGCTACAATTTCGTATGCGCGATAAAAATAATCTGACCAAATCAGGTTTTCTGATAATATTAGAAAATCCCATGCTAATGGGGTTTTTTGTTTGGTTAAATTGTGATATAATAAGGCTATAATAAGTTTAATTTTAAATATATGGCTCAAAGACTCGGGCTTTATGATCTTAATAAAAAATTATCGGCTTATAAATTAGCTAGATCAGTTGGAGGCTTAAATTTTAAGCCAAGTAAAGGCTCTGGCGATGCTCTCCGAGGCATACAGAGAGGAGCAAATTTAAAAAAAACTTTAATCAATATCGCAAAGGGAAAATCGGCCTATACATTTGAAAGAGAATTAAAATTAAAATATGGTATCGCTGGTTCGCAGGCTTATAAGAGACAAGGAATAATGAAATTAATCCAAGGCAGTAAAAAAAGCGGTTTGACTCCCGAACAAATAAAAAGAAATTTAAATTATAGCCAGCAAAAAGACAAGTTGACTGAAGAGGAAACTGAAACACATTATGCCAGTAATGTGATTACTACCAAGTCTATCGGCGTTTCTAATGTGCAAAAAAAAGAAAAAGACATGGGCATGGGCAGAATGACCAGACCGGTCGGATATGCCGGCGGACAGACTAATAAGCCCACCATAGGCATAAATTCTAAATCTTAAGTATGTCTAAAAAAATTATTATTTTTTTCGGCCCGCCCGGATCGGGTAAAGGCACGCAGGCGGAAATGCTCGCGAAAATTACCGATTGGAAAAAAATTTCCACCGGTGATTTATTCCGCGCTGAAATCGCGGCCGGAACTAAATTAGGTAAATTGGCGGATAAATATATTAAGGCCGGGAAATTAGCGCCGGACAAAGTAACTATAAAATTAGTTGAGCAGGGCTTAAAGCAAAAAGCTTCCGGTTTTATTTTTGACGGTTTTCCCAGAAATCGGCGGCAATTAAAGGATTTATTGGTCGTCTTTAAAAAGGCGCTTAAGAAAAACGATCAAGTTTACGCTATTGAAGTGGCGGTTGGCGATAAAGAAGTTAGAGAACGCTTAAGCCAGCGCCGCTTGTGCGCTTGCGGGAAAGTTTATCATCTGGTTTATAATCCGCCGATTAACGCCGGAGTTTGCGATATCTGCGGCGGCAAGCTTTTTATCAGAAATGACGATAAGCCGAAAGTTATTGCCGGCAGGCTAAAACTTTATCATAACGAGAGCGAACCAGCGCTTGACTATTGGCAAAAACAAGGTAAACTTATAAAAATTGACGGCGAGCAGGCGATTAAAAAAATACATGAAGAAATAGCGGGGAAATTAAAAGAATTGAAGTTGCTATGATTACCATTAAAAAAGACAATGAAATAGAATTATTACGCCAAGGTGGAAAAATTTTAGGGCAGATATTAAAGCAACTAATGGCTGAAGTAAGGCCGGGCGTAAGCACAGGCCATTTAGAGCAAATGGCTGATTTTTTAATTAAAAAAGCCGGCGGCCGGCCCTCTTTCAAAGGTTTTAAATCCGATAAAGACGATAAGCCTTATCCTACTGTTTTATGCGCCTGCATTAACAATGAAGTCGTGCATGCGCCGTCTTTGCCGCCCAAAGAGTTAAAATCAGGCGATATTATTAATATTGATATAGGCATGGAATTTCCTTTTTATCCTAAAGTTTTATCCGGCAAAGCTGTAAAAAAAGGCTATTATACGGACATGGCGGCCACGATCGCGGTCGGCAAGGTTAGCCGGGAAGCGCAAAAGTTAATTAGAGTGGCAAAGCAGGCGCTGGCTTTAGGCATAAAAGAAGTTAGGCCGGGCAATAGCTTGAACAATATCGGCAAAGCGATTGAGCGATATGTTAAGGCTAATAATTTTTCCATAGTGCGCGATTTAGTCGGCCATGGCGTCGGTTATGATTTGCACGAAGATCCGCAGATACCTAATTTTGATTTGGACTATAATAAAAAAATAATTTTAAAACCGGGCATGGTTTTAGCCATTGAGCCCATGGTTAACGCCGGTGATTGGCGCGTTAAAGAAGGGGAAGACGGCCTGACGATTTTAACGGCTGACGGCAGTTTAAGCGCGCAATTTGAGCATACGGTTTTAGTGACCGAACAAGGCTATGAGATATTAACAAAATATGAGTAATAAATTAACGAAAATATATTTAGGCATTGATTGGGGCGAAAAGCGCATTGGTTTGGCCTTGGCCGACGGCGAAACTAAGCTGGCTACGCCGTTTAAGACCGTGGCGAACGCGGAAGAAGTGGCTCGGGCGGTGGAAAGCGAGCGAATAGATATAGTGGTCGTTGGCCGGCCGGTGCGGATTATTAATTATGAGTTAGAAATTACAAATAAAAAGTATAATGAATTTATTGATAATTTAAAGAAAAAAATAAATGTACCGGTTGAATTAGTGGACGAAAGATTGTCCAGCAAAGCGGCGGACGCTTTGCCTGGCGATAAAAAAACCAAATCAAGTCGAGACGAAATAGCGGCGATGCTAATTTTGCAAAGTTATTTGGATAAAATTTAGAAAATAGTGTTAATATATACAGATAAAGTCAGTTAAAATTAATGATTTTTTTCGTTGCGCCTGCCTGCCGGCAGGCAGGGAACTCGCTGCGCTCAGACAGTCCTCACTTCAAAAAATAATTAATTTTAACTGACTTTTTATAAATATATGGAAGAAACTTTTAATATAAAAGCGATAATTTTAAATCGCAAGCCGTTTTCCGAAGACGGCTCAAAGGTTACGGTTTATTCTGAAAATCTAGGCAAGCTTGAATTAGTGGCGCGGGGGACAAAAAAAATAAAATCAAAAATGGCCGGCCATTTAGAGCCGATCGGCTTAGTTGAAATTATGGTGGTTCGCGGCAAGCGGTATAATTACATCGGCGCCGCTGTTAGCGAGGATTGCTACGCGAAGATAAAAAATGATTTTGCTAAAATAAAAGCCGCGGGCGAAGCCATAAAAGTTTTTAATTTAATCGTTAAAACAGGCGAGAGCGATCCGGATATTTTTTATCTGTTAAAAAGCTATTTTGATTTTTTGAATAATGCCGGCGTTAAGGCGGATTATGATTTATTAGCTCAATTGTTTATTTTTAAATTATTAATTAAGCTGGGGCATAAGCCGGAGCTATATAATTGCGTTAATTGCCGCAAAAAAATTCCGCCGTTAGGCAATAAATTTGATTTAGCTAAAGGCGGCTTGGCTTGCGCTAAATGCCTGCCTGAATTGGGGAGAGCCCACCAGTTGGCTATTTCAGAAAATTCCATCAAGATATTAAGGCTGGCGGATAAGAGCGATTTTAAAGAGTTGGAAAAAATCAGCCTAGATGGCAATATAAAAAAAGAAGTTATAAATATTATCAGTTTATTTTTTAAATATAGTTTTTAATAATATTAAGGAGCTTTAAGGTTGCTATGGCTATTTAGCTCTTTTTTCTTGCTTAAATTAAAAAAATAAGCTAATATTGAAGAATAACAAGGTTAGCCATGAACTAATTAATTTTTATTTTTTATCTAATATTAGATAAATTTTTATGCTTAGAACTCATACTTGCGGCGAATTAACTAAAAAAAACGCCGGCCAGGCCGTTGAGCTTGCCGGCTGGGTGCATAGCCGGCGCGATCATGGCGGTTTGATTTTTATCGATCTTCGAGACCGCTATGGTTTAACGCAATTGACTTTTGACCCGAAAATAAGCGAAGAGGCTTTAGTCGAGGCTGATAAATTGCGCCACGAATGGGTAATTAAAATAAAAGGCAAAGTCGCGCTTCGGCCGGATGACATGATAAATAAAAAACTGCCGACCGGAGAAATTGAGATTGAATGCGAGGCAATAGAAATTTTATCAAGATCAAAAACTCCGCCTTTTGAATTAAACGAAGAAAAAGCGGATGACGCTAACGAAGCTTTGCGCTTAAAATACCGCTTTGTTGATTTAAGAAGATCAAAACTGCAGTCCATGCTGAAAATTAAAGATGAGTTTTTCCGGCATATCAGAAAATATTTTCAAGCCAATGATTTTATTGAAATACAAACTCCGATTTTAGCCAATTCTTCGCCTGAAGGCGCGCGCGATTTTTTAGTGCCGTCGCGATTTTATCCCGGAAAATTTTACGCCCTGCCCCAGGCGCCGCAGCAATTCAAGCAGCTTTTAATGGTCGGCGGGCTGGATAAATATTTTCAAATCGCGCCTTGTTTCCGCGACGAGGATCCGCGCCTGGACCGCCATTACGGTGAGTTTTACCAATTGGACATGGAAATGAGCTTTGTTGAGCAGGACGATGTTTTAAAAATAATGGAGCCGTTGATGAAAGAGCTGACGGAAAAGTTTAGCGCTAAAAAATTGGTTGGGCTGGAAAAGAGCGGCAGATTTAGAGAGATACCATGGAAACAGGCCATGGAAAAATACGGCACGGACAAGCCGGATTTAAGGTTTGAGCTGGAAATTAAGCCGATTACCGAGCTGGTAAAAGGCTGCGGTTTTAGCGTTTTCGCTAATGCTGTAAAAGATAAAGGCGTAGTCCATGCTTTAAAAATTGACGGCGCGGCAAAATTCAGCCGTAAAGAAATTGACGAATTAACGGAAATCGCTAAAACTAAGGATGCTAAAGGCCTGGCTTATATTGTGATTAAAGATAAGGGAGAATTGCAGTCGCCAATTGTGAAATTTTTAGGCGATGAATTGGCGGGAAAGATTGTTGAATATCTTGGCGCTAAAGCCGGGGATATAATATTTTTTGGCGCTGATAGCTGGAAAACCGTTTGTTTAAGCTTGGGCGCGGTTAGAAATGAGTGCGCTCTTAAACTTGGCTTAAAGGATAATAAGAAAGCCGCTTGGTGCTGGGTGGTTGATTTTCCCATGTATGATTATTCGGAAATTGAAGATGGGCGGGTTGATTTCGGGCATAATCCTTTTTCTATGCCCCAAGGCGGCTTGGAGGCGCTGCGAAACAAGAATCCGCTGGAAATTTTAGCCCAGCAATTTGATTTGGTTTTAAACGGCTTTGAAGCGTCTTCGGGCGCGATAAGAAATCATAAGCCGGAAATTATGTATAAAGCATTTCAAATCGCCGGCTACACCAAAGAAGAAGTGGATAATAAATTCGGCGCCATGATCAGGGCTTTCGCGTACGGGGCTCCGCCGCATGGCGGCAACGCGCCGGGCGTTGACCGCATCTTAATGGTGCTTTTAGATTTGGATTCAATCCGCGATATTTACGCTTTCCCTAAAGACGGCAAAGGGCGGGATGTTATGATGGATTCGCCAAGCGAAGTCGGAAGCAAGCAATTGAAAGAGCTTAATATAAAAGTTGATATAGAATAAAATTTATGCGGTTATCAAAACTGCAAAAATTTATTTTAGAAAAGTGCCATAATTTTAAGGCCTCGTCGCCGGCTGAATTTTACGATTTTTACTTATCAGCGCGGGCGGGCAAGAAAGCCGTTAAAAGTAAAAAGTTAATTCAGGACATAATTCGTAAAAGTTTGGACTCGCTCGTTGCCGGCGACCTGCTTACGGCTATTGGCAAAAAGACGGCTAAAAAATGGTTTATTCATAAAGTTAAATTAACTAATATTGGCAAAAAAATAGCCAATTTAATAATTAAAAACCGGCAAAGAAAATTGCCGATTAAATAAAAAATTTATGGAAAAACAACAAAATGCCAAGTTCGCGTTTTTTTACCTGCTGTCGCTCGTGGCCTTGGTTTTTACGGCCGTTTCCACAGGTATGATAATTTTTCAGATTATTAATAAAACCATAGCGGATGATTTAAGCCTGGCGCCGGGCGGTTTTACCCAGGACGCCTTAAGGTTCGCCATTTCCGCCATTATTATCGCGGCGCCGATTTTTTTCGTCATGATGCGCCTCATAAATAAAAATCTTTTGTCGGGAAAAATGGAAAAAGAATCCGGCGTCAGAAAATGGCTGACCTATTTTATTTTGTTCGTATCGGCCGTTGTCATGATCGGCTGGTTTATCGCCACGGTCGGCAGTTTCTTAAACGGCGAACTGACCACGAAGTTTATTTTAAAATCCCTGACTTCAATTTTAATTTCCGCCCTGATTTTCAGCTATTATCTTTATGACATCAAGCGCGAAGACGTCAGCAAAAATAATGATGTCATCAGAATTTATTTTTACGGCTCAATGGCCATCGCGGCCATCGCGCTGATAGCCGCTTTTTTCTTTATTGATTCGCCTTTAAAAGTCAGGGACCAAAAATTTGATCAGGCGATTATAAATAAATTCAGCCAGATTGATAATGCTATTAACGCTTATTACGGCGAAAATAAAAAATTGCCGGCCGACTTAAACGCTTTGGTTAACGGCGGCTCAACTTATTATATTTTATTAAGCGACATAACCGATCCGGCGACTGGTAAAGTGCTTAATTATAATGTTAAGGGCAAAGACGCCTACGAACTTTGCGCCACTTTTAAGACGGAAAATAAAACCCAGGCCAACGATAAATCGTATTACGTAGATACGCGCTGGCTGCATAACGCCGGCTACCAATGCTTAAAGCAAAGGGTGGTTATATTGGATAATACTAAAGGCGAGCCTACGTCCGTGCCGGTAAGATAAGAAGGTGTTGACATTAGCTAAAAAAAGCTGTTAAATTAACTGAAATAAGCCTAAGGAGAAATCCTTAGGCTTATTTATAATTAGTATTGTCATTGCGGGCTCCCGCCCGCCTCGTTGGTCTTTAACAACTTGAGAATTATTTAAAGAGTTTATAATTATAAACAATTTAAGATTATAGGGAGATGAAATGTCTGGAAAAGGGAGAAAAAGGAGGAAATCGATGGCAAATGTAGGCGGGCGTGTAAGAGGGTGTTATAGAATTCCCGGGTATGGATCATGCGTTAAACAAATGCACAGTTCGCATAATGGCAAATGTAGACATTGCCGTGCGCCAGTAGTGAGGAATGAGAGGATTAAAGTGTTCGGATTATAAACAACTTTAAAGATAAAAGGAGGTATAATGGCATGTCCAATATATTTTAATTGTTGCGGGTGTTCTTGCGCTTGCCCAGCCTTTCCGTTAATGGCAGAGGATTTGCGAAAACTAAAAAATGAAAACAGGGAAATTTACGAAGGGATACTTTCTTTGAGGGGCATTCTTATTTATTGCGCCAGAGACGCGATTTATAAGTTTGTTCAAATATCTTAAGAATAAAGAAAGGAGGCGAAATTGAGGCCTAAAAAAGGTAAAAATGGAAATGGCCGATATCTAGGACGGCCGAGCGGCTGCGACAATATTCCCGGTGAGCCGGCATGTTTAGAACAGCTTAATGGACCAAAAAACAGCCAGTGTCAGAATTGCTGGGCGCTGGAAGTTTCGGCGACTAAAATCAGAATTTTTGGAAAGAAATACTAATTTTAAAAGGGAAGGGAGAATGAATAATGGAGAAGAAGGATAGCTTACCTGCAATGGAAGTAAAACATGCACATATTGAGCTGGCTGAGGCGCAGAGAGTACAGAAGACATTGTTGGCTCCGGGGCCTTGCCCGCATAGGTTTTATGGTGCGAAAGCAAATTACGAGGTCTATGGACACGTTACCAAGGGTCCGGAATTTGAATATTACGAAGCGCTTTTGGCCCTGACTAATTTAAAGGGTCGCGCAAAACGCCGGAGAAAAGCTGAATTTATGGCCGCGGCCGAAATTTACACTAAACGCATGTATCAGATTTGGGTGGAAGTTTGCGGCCTACGTACCTTCAAGGATCAGGACGGTGTCTTCCAGGGTTGGGGGCCTCCGGGCGACTTTATGATGATGCGGGTGATTGACTATGCTCGCAAGCTGGAGAAAAAACACGGCAGAATTATTATACAGCATGATTGTAAACGAGGCGACCTGGGCGCTACCATGATCGGTTATTATGACCGCTTCATCGGCAGCCTCAAAAAAACCCTGGGCATTGACCACTCCTATCTGAAATATGACACCATGAATATCCAGATTTATATGGGCAAGGACGTGGCCATGCTGGACGAAGTCAATAATAAAAAGAATTTCGTTCCTGCTCAGGGGCTTATTTTAATGCGGGAAAAAGGCAAGGGCGTAATCTTCGTCGACGTAACCTCAAACGATACCGGCCCGGACTATCAAGAAAAATTTATACCGGAGCGGGGAAAAACGCTGCAAGAATGTATAGCTGAAGATGTTGGTTCCTGGGTTACACAGTACGGACTCGTCTATGATGAACTTTCCCCCGCCGGATTGGTAACCGGCTGTACGCGTAGATCAACGGGTATAATTCGCGCTTTATGTCCTTACGGAACTTTCTGGGATCCTGGCTTCGGCAATCAAGGCGGTAAATACGCGAACGTAATGCTCGACTTAATCCGGACAGGTAAATGGAATGGCCAAGGGGCGATTTTTATCAACGAAACCGCTATGATGTATTGTTGGATGGAGAAATTCGGCGGGACCGGCAAGGTGGCTGATGTCGAAAAATGTGCTCTGGCGGCTGTTAATAAACACCGTCAGGAAGAGTATGAGGCCTACCAGGCGCCGGAAGTTAAAGCGGCGGGGATCAGATATCCGTTCTAAAAAACTACCGCATATAAGGAGGTAAGAGTGGAAAAAAATAAAAAATCAGGAACTATAAAAAAGGCGTGGTGGAAAATTTTAAGATCACTTGCCAGCAGAGGTAATTGCCAAGCCGGTAAGATTAATTTAACGACCGAGCGGTTTAATACCCGGAGACGGTGAGAAGGGAGGATACAATGGCAGAATTTAAACCAAGTAAATCTAAAGAGGAGTGGGCGAGCAGGTTGATAGTACCTCTTTATAACGAAGGGTATATTGAGACATTATGGAATGCAAGGAAACCTTATCACAGGGAACACGGATTTACCTTAAAGGCCAGTGGAAAATGGGCATTGTGGTTTTTTAATATGAGGCCCGCCGGTAGTTCTCCGGAGTTATTCTATGATATTTGTACTTCCATGGCTGAGATGATAATCGTTCACCGTGAGCAAAAAGAACTGGATATGTTAATCGGCGTAGAAATGGCGGGAATTCCTCCTGTTGGAGCAGTGTCTCGGGCAATGTATAATTTGGGGTACCCGATGAAGTTTGGCTATACACGGCCCCTGCCAAAAAAGGTAATGTCTCCCATAGAATGCCTGGAGCTGTTAAGGAAAATCGACGCCAATGTTACCGGTTACAGCAATAAAGAATATGTGGAGGGCAGACTGGAATGGGCAACTAATGTCGGTATTCTTGATGATATGGCTACGAATTTGGGGAGTAAAATTATAGCCCGGTTGATTGTTCTTTGGCAGGCAGGATTAAGAAATACGTCAGTCGTCTGTAATCAAATATTCTATTTCCTCAATCGAACCAGGGGCAACATCCAGAAGGGTATTGATTTTGTCAACGAGACTGAATCAGGCCTCTATCCAGCGAGCCTGGATGTTAACTACATCATTGAGATGGACGATCATCTTGCTGAATTGAAAACGGTTATGAAACCGGGAGAGTTTGAATGGTTTACGGAATTTCAGAAAAATTCCAAACAGTTTGACGGATCTGAAGATGGTCTCCGTAACAGGAGAGAAGCGCTCGCCGCGGCTGCTCGCGGCTTATAGTAAAAGGAGATAAACAATTTCTATCCGGCCCGTTCGCTCACTAAGAGTGCAACGAGGCCGGTTTTTTATTTGCAGGAAACAGGCATTTTAAGGTATAATGGTAATATAATTTTTAAATAAAATTTATGGCAAAAAAATTAAAATTTCCTGAAAAGTTAGCTAAATATTTAGCTAAAGCCAAGGTTAAGCATAGTATTTTAGAGCATAAAACCGTCTACACGGCCTATGATACGGCCGCGACCATGGGTAAAAAGTTAAATGAAGTGGTGAAAACTTTATTGGTGGCGGCGGATAAAGATTATTATTTAGCGATTTTACCGGCTGACCATAATTTGGATTTTAAAAAGTTAGCGCGCGAAATAAGCAAAAAGGCTGGCAAAAAAATAAAAGCCGTAAAAATTCCCGGCGAGGCGGTTATGGAAAAATTATTAAAAGTTAAGGCCGGCGCCATGAGCGCTTTCGGCGGCTTGTATAAATTGCCCGTGGTTATGGAAAAAAATTTGGTTAAAATAAAAAAAGCGATTTTCGCGTCAGGCAGTTTTAACCATTCAATAGAGATGGCGGTTAAAGATTTCATTAAATTGGAAAAGGCCATTTTAGGCAGTTTTGGAGTCAAGAAGAAATAAATTATGAATTTTAAAATAGATAAATTTGAAGGGCCGTTGGGCCTGCTTTTGCAATTAATTGAAAGGCAGGAGCTTGATATTACGGAAATCAGCTTGGCGAAAATTGCCGATCAATATATTGAATATATCAGGAGTTCTAACCATTTAAAGCCGGAGGAGCTGGCTGATTTTTTAGTAGTGGCCGCTAAATTATTGCTGATAAAATCCCGGGCGCTTTTGCCGTTTTTAAAAGGCGAAGAGGAAGAGGAAATCCAGGAATTTGAGCATCAATTAAGAATGTATAAAGAATTTTTGGAAGCGGCTAAAAAAATTGAAGCTATTATCGGGAAAAAGCGGTTTAGTTTTCCGCGCGAATTCAACCGCCAGGCGTTTTTGACTAGCGCCCATTTATTTTCGCCGCCCAAAAGTTTAACCGCCGCCGATTTACTGGACGTTTTCAGCGGGATAATTAAAAATATCAGGCCGGTTGAATCGCTGGAGGAAAAGAGTTTAGAACAAATAGTCAATATTGAAGATAAAATATTGGCGATTCAAGAGATTCTTCTGGAAAAAATAAAGATAAGCTTTAATCATATTTTAGCTACCGCGAAAAATAAAACCGAAATAATCGTCAGTTTTCTAGCCATGTTGGAGTTGATTAAGCAAAGAGATATTACGGTAGCGCAGGGAGATTTGTTCGGAGAGATTGAAATTAATAGAGTAGTGTAATTTTAAAATTATTTCTATGTCCATAAAATCAAAAATAGAGTCTTTGCTATTCATTTCCGCCAAACCAATGGCCGCGAGCCAGCTGGCTGATTTATTAAAGGCGGACAAAAAAGAAATTATAAAAAGCGCGGATGAGCTGTTGGCTGATTATAAAAATAATCAGTCCGGCGTGCAAATTATTAAAGACGGCAGTAAGTACCAGATGGTCAGCGCGCCGGAGAACGCCAAAATTATCCAAGAATTCATTAAAGATGAAACCACGGGCGAGTTATCCCGGCCAAGCTTAGAAGCTTTAACCATTATCGCTTATCGCGGGCCGGTGGCGAAAATTGATTTGGACAGGATTAGGGGAGTGAATTGCGCTTTGATTTTAAGGAATCTGCTCATCAGAGGCTTGATTGAAGGCAAATTTGATAAAAAGAAAAATGAGACCTATTATACGGCGACTTTTGATTTTATCCGCTTCATAGGCTTAAACGACATCAAGGAATTGCCTGATTACGGCAGGCTTAACCAAGACGATACGATTGATAAAATGTTAGATCAAAATAAAAATTTAAATAGTTAAATATGCTGATACCGGTTACAATCAGTTTGTTATTATCAATTATTTTTTTAAATGTCGGATTGGCGTTTAACGGCCAGTTTTTAGCGGCCAAAAATATTGATTCGGCTAAAACCGGTTTGGTTTTGGGCGTAAGCGAGGAATACCAGGCGGCCGGTAAAATTATGGTTGAACAGGGGGATAATTTCAGCCAGGCCATTATTAAAGTAATTGAAGATGCTAAATCCCTACCTTTGCCGCGGTTGCCCCAATTTAATATGCCGATGCAAAAATTGCCGCAAAGCCCGGTAAAAGAAGCGGCGGTTAAAACAGTTAGTTTTGATTTAGCGGCCGAAAACGGGGCGATTTTAGATTGCCAAAGCCATGATTTATTTTTTTCTAAAATGCCTGATCGAGCTTGGCCTATAGCCAGCATAACTAAGTTATTCACCGCTTATGCTTTTTTGGATTATAATCCCGGCTGGGAGGAATTTTATAAAATAAAAGCCGAGGATAAGCGCGAAGGCGGAAAAATTTATTTGTTTACCGGCGATAAAGTTAAAGTAAAAGATTTATTTTATTTTAGCTTGGTCGGTTCGGATAATACGGCTACCGCCGCTTTAGTAAGTTCAACTGGCCTGACCGAAGAAGAGTTCGTCGCTAAAGTTAATAATAAGATTACCAGCCTTGGTTTTAAAAATACTATAATAGTTGACGCAACCGGCCTTAAAGACGGGAATATTTCAACCGCCCGTGAAATCGCGCAATTTGCCGACATGGCTTTAGGCGCGGATGAAATCAATCGCGCTTCTTTAACTAAAAAATATGAATTTACCACCGAGCAGGGCAGAAAAAAAGTTATTTTTAGCACTAACGAGCTGTTAAATATTTTTCCCCGAAAAGAGGTTAGCCTATTGGGCGGGAAAACCGGGTATATTAATTCTTCCGGCTATTGCCTGGTTAGTAAATTTAAAGGCCATGATGGCCGGGATATCGTTACCGTGGTTTTAGGCGCGGACAGCGAAACCAGCCGTTTTGGCTTAACTAAAGAATTGGTTGATTTATATTATAATTATAAGCCGTAGCGTCGGTTGGTTAACATGGTTTATTGTGATATAATTAAGCCACATGAGGATTGAATAATTATTAATTTTAGCATATGCCAAAAAAATATATCATCGCTAATTGGAAAATGAATTTAAATTTTGCCGAAACTTTAAGCTTGGCGAAAAAATTTAAAGAAAAATTTGCCGGATTTAACCAAGGTGAGGTCGCTATCTGCCCGTCGGCCTTAGCCTTAAGCGAAGTGGCTAAGATTTTAAAAGACAGTAAAGTTTTTTTAGGCGCGCAAAATGCCTTTTGGGAAGAGGCCGGGGCTTATACCGGCGAGGTATCGCCGGAGATGCTTGCCGAGATAGGCTGCCGTTATGTTATAATCGGCCATAGCGAAAGGCGAAAATATTTGTCGGAAAATTATGAGATAATAAATAAAAAAGTCAGAGCGGTCGTTGAAAATGAAAAATTAATTCCCATAGTTTGCATTGGCGAAAGCTGGGAGGAAAGAAAAACCGATCGGCGGGATTTTGTTTTAGTTGAACAGCTTGAGCAGGCTTTGTCCGGCATTGAAGTTTTCGGCAATCAGCAAATCATTATCGCTTATGAACCGATTTGGGCGATTGGCACAGGCACGGCCATAGAGCCGGCCGAGGCCGAGTACGCCCATAAAATCATAAAATTGGCCTTAAACGACATATTTGGCATGCAGGTAGTCAGTAAAAATTTCAGCGTAATTTACGGCGGCAGCATTAATTCAAAAAATGTTAAAAGTTTTTCCAAGCTTGAAGGCATGGATGGCTTATTGGTTGGCGGCGCCAGTTTAAAAGTTGAAGAATTTTATAAAGTCGCCAAAGAAATAATTAAAAAATAAAAATATGCTGGTTCACATAAAAGATTTGGTTTTAGACGCTAAAAAAAACCATTACGCCATCGGAGCGTTTAATATTACTAATTTTGAATCAATTTTAGGCGTGGCGCAGGCCGCGGTTAAAGCCTCTTCGCCGGCTATAATCCAAGTTTCGGAAAGCGCGATTCAATATATGGGGCTTAAACCGATTACCCATATAGTTTCCACGGTTGCTAAAAACGTGGCGGCCGGCGTGCCGGTTGCCTTACATCTTGATCATGGCACGAATTTTGACACTATTTTTGAATGCGTTAAAGCCGGCTTTACTTCGGTGCATATTGACGCTTCTAATCTGCCCTTGGATGAAAATATTAATTTAACCAAGCATATTGTCCGAGTGGCGCATGCTAAAAACGTTTGGGTTCAGGGCGAAGTCGGCGCCATTATCGGTTCGCACGGGGATATTACGAGCAAGCTAAAAGAAATACCGCTGGCCGAATTGGACGAAGTTGTTAAATTTGTTAAAGAGGCTAAGGTTGATACCATCGCGGCGGCGATCGGTACGGCGCACGGCATACATGCCAACGAAGATATTGTTTTCAGTTTGCTTAAAGCCATAAAAAATAAGGTAAAAATACCTTTTGTTCTACATGGCGGCTCCGGCGTGTCTGACGCTAAAATAAAAAAAGCCATAAAAGAAGGCGTAAATATTATCAACGTCGGCACCGATTTAAAAGTCGCTTTTTGCCGCACCATAATTGAAGTTTGTTTAAAAAATAAAAAAGAAACCGATCCTAGAAATTTATTAAAGCCGGCGATTGTTGCCATAGAAAAAGTGGTTTTTGAAAAAATGAAATTATTCGGCAGTGCCGGCCGGGCCGGCGGTAAGGTGGAAACTTAGAAGAAAGGCGAATTAACCCCGCTGGCCTTTGAATTTTAATTTTTTATATATGTATAATATAATTCCTTTATTATTAATTTTAGTCAGCCTAAGCGTGATTATTGTTATTGTCAGTAGAAAATTTTCAGTTTTAGCCGCTTTAGACGTGGCCAGCATACCAGCGGAAAAAGAGGCTAAGTTCAAAGAAAGAATTATTTCCAACCGCTTAAAAAGGAATATTATAAAATATTGGGCTAGATCAATCAGAGTTTTAGCGCCGCTGGGCCGGTTAGCCGGCAGTTATATGAAATCAAAATTGCATAAACTTTATCAGGCGAAAGATATTTACCAGGAGAACGAGAGGGTTGACGGTCCGGAAACGATTGACCAATTATTTTCCCAGGCCGAAGAATTAAAAAAACGCGACGATTTGGGTTCGGCGGAGAAAAAATATATTGAGATAATCGGCCTGGACAGTAAAAATATCAAAGCTTTTAAAGAGCTTGGCCGGATATATTTTGAAAAAAAAGAATTTGAAGAAGCTAAGCAGACTTTTGAGCATATATTAAAACTAAAAGAAGATGACGAAGATATTTACGAAAATTTAGCGAAAATTGCCAAAGAAAAAGGGGACTTGAATGAGGCTCGAGATGAATATTTAAAATCCATTAACATCAACAAGCAAAATTCCCAAACATATTTTAATTTGGCCGAAGTTTATCGGGCCATGGGTAAACTGCCGGAAGCCGCGCTTAATTTGAAAAAAGCGCTAAAAATAGAGCCGGCCAACCCTAGATACCTTGACACTATGCTGGAAATCAGTATAATTATAAAAGATAAAGCGCTGGCTTTAGACGCTTATAATAAGCTGCTTAAAGCCAATCCGGAGAATAATAAGCTTGAAGAATTTAAGCGGCAGATTGATGAATTATAAAAAGTTGTATTTTAATAACTTTTAACTTATAATCTATAATTAGGCTGGAGTTATTTAGTTTTGTTATAAATTATGGGTTATAAGTTATTTTATTTTAGTTAATTAGCAGAGCAGTATTCTTATAGAGAAATTGGTTGACCAATACATAAATAAGTCTTATAATTAACTTAAATAGTTAATTATGAACTAATTTATGAAAAATAAAAATATAACGCTTAAGTATCTTAAATATTTGTATAATATTAAGCGTAAGTCCGCGCAAGAAATTGCAAAATTAATTGGATGTTCGCCAAACCGGATAAATTATTGGCTGGCTCAATATAAAATTTCTAAAAGAACAATAAGCGATGCAATTTACATAAAACATAATCCAGGTGGCGACCCATTCAAATTTGTTCTTCCGGATAATATAGAAGACGCAAAATTATTCGGTTTGGGCTTGGGGTTGTATTGGGGAGAAGGTAATAAAGCCAATAAAAATACAGTAAGGCTTGGTAATTCAGATCCTGCATTATTGAATAAATTTATAGAATTTTTAATAAAATTTTTTAATATAAAAAAGAAAGATTTAAAATTTCATTTACATGTTTTTTCCGATATCGATGTAAATGAAGCCCTAGATTATTGGATTGATAAGTTAAAAATAAGTAAGAAACAATTTTATAAACCGATGATTACAATAAGCGGCAGTCTGGGGACTTATAAAAATAAAAGTAAATTTGGGGTAGTAACAGTTTATTATGGTAACATAAAATTAAAAAATAAATTAGTAGAATTATTGCCGTTGTAGCTCAGCTGGTAGAGCAACTCCATGGTGGGTCATTTGACTCCTGCCCCTTAGAGAATAAATTCTCTATTGAATCCCGAATAACGGTTAAAGGCCAACACAAGGCTAAGACCGTAGCGCTTAAAGCGCTCGAACGACTGACAAGGGGAGCTAAATCATTTTATGAAAAGCTCAAGATACAGTCTAATCCTCTTATATGTGTTAAGAAAAAAGAGGTGTAAATGAAGGAGTAGGTCCGCGGTTCGATTCCGCGCAACGGCTCAAGGGTTTATTAGGGTCGGTACCAAAGCGGTCAACTGGGACAGACTGTAAACCCGCCTGCCATGCCATTTATAATTTTTCTTTTGTGGAGATTTACTTTGGGTCGGTACCAAAGCGGTCAAATGGGACAGACTGTAAATCTGTTGGCTCACGCCTTCGTAGGTTCAAATCCTACCCGGCCCACAAAATTGAAAAATTAAATCCTGGCATTGGCGGGCAGGTCTGTTGGCTCACGCCTTCGTAGGTTCAAATCCTACCCGGCCCACCATAATAAATAATAATATAAATATGACCATATTAAATCAAGTGTATAAATGCGGCGTTTGCGGCAATATAGTTGAAATGACGCATGCCGGCGCCGGAGAATTAGTCTGTTGCGGCCAGCCAATGGTCTTGCAAGCTGAAAATACGGTTGACGCCGCTTTGGAAAAACATGTTCCGGTTAGGGAGTCTGTCGGCGATAAAGTAATCGTTAAGGTCGGTTCGGTTGAGCATCCGATGGAAGAGGCTCATTATATTGAGTGGATTGAAGTTCTTACAACTAACCGCGTTTATAGAAAATATTTAACGCCGGAATTAGACAGACAGGCAAAAGCCGAATTTACGGTAGATGGGGAAGTAATAAAAGTCCGCGCTTATTGCAATTTGCACGGATTATGGCAAAGCTAACAAATAATTAATAATAACATTTAATATTATGTCGCAAGATAACATGATAAAGCTGGAATGCACGGTTTGCAAGCGCGTTAATTATTTTTCAAGAAAAAATAAAAAAACTCTTAAAAGCAGGCTGGAGCTTAAAAAGCTTTGTGTGCATTGCAAGAAGCATACATTACATAAAGAAACCAAATAAAAATTTTCCGCCAACTGGCGGAACAGGCGGGTGTCGTATAATGGTAGTACAGAGGTCTCCAAAACCTCTTGCGTGGGTTCGATTCCTACCACCCGTGCCAATTGGGAAATGCGTCGCTACGCGATGCCAGCTCCCACTCAAATTGTGCTAAAAATTCAAACTTTCCGCCTTGCAAAATAAAGTTCGAGCCGATATTTTTTAGAAATGCTTTGAGTTCAGAAAGATCGCCTTCATCGGCGGTCTTTTTTGCTAACTTTGAACGCAAAATAAAATCTCTCATGGGTTCGAGCCAATTATTGCCCTTGTCTTTAATTTCTCTTATTTTATCCTGAAAATCCAGTTTCTCTTTAATCAGGCTGTCTTTTTTATTAACATAATCCGCTTTTTCTATTATCCCGTCTATCCGGTCATTAAGCAGATTATCAAGTCTGGTTTCGGTTTTATTAATTTCCGCCCGGGTTTTTTCGACAAGGGCAACGGATGATTGGGCGGCCGTTATTTTTTCTTTATCTAATTCATTTAGCATCTTATCCGCCCAATCATCGGGTAAAGAAACTTTTTGTAATATATTTTTAAATTGCTCTGTTAGTTTTTCTTCTCTAATATATTTTTCAGCGCAAAGCCCTTTCTTTTTTGTGCATCTATATATAGATATGCCCCTTTTTAGTTTCGGCGGTTATAGAACAGCCGCAAGAGCATTTTAAAAATCCGGTAAAGATAAAACCGTGCCTGATTATTTTTCGTTTTTTGCCTCTATATCGCATTACTTCTTGTACCTGATCAAAAAGCTTCTTGGTTATAATTGGCTCGTGTTTGCCTTGGTAGGTTTCGCCTTTATATTTGAACACGCCGTAATAAAACGGACTTCGCAGTATTCTATGGGCCATACTTAGCTGTAAGGCCTTATCACGCACGCTAGTTAGCCCTAGATCGTTAAATTTGGTCGTTAATGCTTCAAGCGTATGTTCACCGCCGGCATATATCTCAAATAGCTTGCGGATAAGTTTATGCTTAACCGGATCAATGACAATATTGTGGCGTTTAGGCTCGTTTAGATAACCCAAAGGCGCCCAGCCCGGATAAACTCCGTTTCTTAGCTTTTGTCTAAGGCCTCGTTTTACGTTTTCCGAAAGGTTGTCTATAAAATATTTACTTTGCCCGAAAGCGATGTTAAGCATAAACTTTCCCTGTGGCGTGTCCTCAAACCAAAAAGAGGGGAATTTGAGAGATTTTATTTTGCCCGTATCAACCATATAGATGATTCTACCGCCGTCAATCGGGTTGCGGGCTAAACGGTCAGGATGCCATGAAAGTATGCCATCAGCCTTGCCTTGTTCAATCAAAGCTAGCATTTCGCCGAATTTCATTCGGCCAGGTTCTTTGGCAGTTTTTGCCTCCGTGAAGGAGGCGGCGATTTCAAGTTTTTCTTTGGCGGCAAATTCTTTTAATTCGGCCATTTGTGATTCAATGGATAGTATTTGTCTGTCATCTTCATCCGTTGATTTGCGCGCATAGAGAATGTATTTCATAAAATTGAATTTAAAAAAAAGAAAAGTTTGCTTTTGGCTGGCAAGGCGGAAAGTTTGAATTTTTAGCACAATTTGAGTGGGAGCTGGCATCGCGTAGCGACGCATTTCCCAATTGGCACCGATTTTATATTGAAGTTCGGACAGAATTTAAAAAAAGGTTTTAAGCCAGCTTTTAAAAGCGCCCCCAGTCCCCGCTTTTAAAAGCCAAAATTCCTTTGCGGGCAAAGCCCGACTTTAAAAAACTGCCAAAGAACCTGTAAAAAATATCGGCTCGAACTTTATTTTAAGCCAAAAGCAAACTTTTATTTTTTTGTTATAACTCATTCTTGTATTATAATACATTATTGTAAGTTAATGCAAGAAGTTGTAGAATTATAAATAACATATGGCTAAGATATCAAAAAAATTAGGCAATAACCTAAAAAATATTAGATTAGAAAAAGGCATGTCGCAAGGCGATATTTGCCGTGCAACCGGTATGGATAGAGGATATATTAGCCGAGTTGAAAGTGGGCAAAAAAATCCTACTATTTCTAATTTAGAAAAAATAGCTAAGGCGTTAGGCATAAAGCCGGACGAATTATTGAAATAATTTTTGAAGTTAATTTAATATGGGTCAAATAGTTAAAAATTTTATACAAAAAGTTTCCGAACAGAATAAGACCGAGCACGCTCGCGAGCACGCTTATCGTCCGGCCTTGCAGGAACTTTTCGGGGAAATTACCGGTTTAAAAATTATTAATGAGCCGAAAAGAAGCGAATACGGCGCTCCTGATTTTGTATTTATAAATAAAAATATTGTTACTGCTTATGCCGAGGCCAAAGATTTACCCGTTTCATTGGAAGAAGTTGAAAAAGGCGAGCAGATGGCGCGTTATTACGGCTATTCAAATTTAATTTTAACAAATTGTCTTGAATTTCGTTTTTATAAAAACGGTCGGCAATATGTTCCGGCCGTGGTTATCGCAAAATTAAATAATAAAAATATAGAGGTTGACGAATCAAATTTTCAGCTTCTGGAAGACACTATCAAAGATTTTATAAAAGATTCAAAAGAGCCGATTAAATCGGGTTTACATTTGGCTAAAGTTATGGCAGGCAAGGCACGCCGCATTCGCGATAATATTAAAGTTTATTTAAGAAATAAAAATGACAAAGAGAATGATGCGCTTTTGGCTGTTTATAATGTAATTAAGAAATTGCTTTTGGCTGACTTAGATTATGATAAATTCGCGGATTTATACGCCCAGACTGTAGTTTATGGCTTGTTCGCCGCCCGGTATAATGACGACACGCCGGATACGTTTACTCGGCAGGAGGCGCGCGATTTAGTTCCAGCGTCCAATCCATTTCTCAGAGAATTTTTTGATCATATTGCAGGTGCGTCTTTCGATAATCGTATAAAATTTATAGTTAATGAGTTATGCGAAGAATTTACCCACGCCGATGTGCAGGCGATTGTCCATAATTATTATAATGTAGAGAAAGACTCAAGCCGTGATCCGATTATTCATTTTTATGAAGATTTTTTGCAGGAATAC
>Ga0172379_10001371_pt1 | contig 48894 bp, 40 predicted proteins | sample GrowelOW334metaG_FD_119756 | JGI IMG/M metagenome (GOLD analysis project Ga0172379, IMG submission 119756) | Groundwater microbial communities from an aquifer near a municipal landfill in Southern Ontario, Canada - Groundwater well OW334 metaG | ecosystem: Environmental > Aquatic > Deep... | reverse complement strand
CCAGATCGTTATGGCAATGAGTGGACAGGATCGCCTTATGGATATTCGGGACATGTTCAATGAGATACTTGATTTTTGCCCCATACTCATATGGCATGCAGTAACCGGTGGTATCCGGAATATTGACCACCGTTGCACCGGCTTTGATCACCGCTTCCACCACCCGGGCGAGGTATTCGTTATCGGTCCGGCCGGCATCCTCGGCAAAAAACTCAACATCCTCAACAAACCGCCTGGCATATTTAACGGCATGGATAGCCCGCTCAATAATCTCTTCCTGGTTGGATTTCAACTTGAGCTGGATATGATAGGGGGAGGTCCCGATGCCCGTATGGATACGGGCACGCCTGGCACCTTTCAACGCTGCGGCGGCAACTTCAATGTCTTTTTCGACCGCCCTGGACAACCCGCAAACGATCGGCTCGCGAACTGCTTGGGCGATCTGAACAACAGCTTCGAAATCCCCCGGGCTTGATACCGGAAATCCGGCCTCTATCACATCTACCCCAAGAGCCTCAAGCGCCAGAGCCACTTCGATTTTCTCAACCGTATTCAACTGGCATCCGGGCACCTGCTCACCATCACGAAGTGTCGTATCGAATATAAATAAGTGTTCCATGGTTAAGGTCGGAGTTTGCGGACTTGCGCGCCGGTTGCCCAGATCTCGGATTCGCGCAGTTCTTTGAGTTCGGCTTCGAGTTTTTTGCGATAATCAGGCTGACGACCGGCTTTGATGGCTATTTCGGCCTCTCTCCCGGAGGTGACGCTCTGATACAGTTCATCATAAACAGGTTCCACTGCCTTACGGAATTTATGTCGCCAGTCGAGGGCCCCGCGCTGAGCCGTAGTGGAACAGTTGGCATACATCCAGTCCATCCCGTTTTCGGCAACCAGTGGCATGAGGCTTTGGGTAAGTTCTTCGACCGTCTCATTGAATGCTTCGGACGGACTATGCCCATTCTTCCGGAGGCAATTATACTGAGCCTCAAATACACCCGCAATGGCGCCCATCAGGACTCCGCGTTCGCCGGTGAGGTCGGAATACACCTCTTTCCTGAAATCCGTTTCAAACAGGTACCCGGATCCGATGCCGATACCCAGGGCGATCACACGTTCGCGAGCCTTTCCGGTAGCATCCTGATAAACGGCAAAGCTGGAGTTCAATCCTTTTCCGGCCAGGAAAAGCCTGCGGAGCGATGTGCCGGAACCCTTGGGTGCAGCCAGGATCACATCCACATCTGCCGGTGGAACAATGCCTGTTTTTTCATTGAAAGTGATTCCAAAACCATGTGAAAAATACAATGCCTTTCCCGCGGTCAGGTGCTTTAGCACTATTGGCCAGGCTTCGATCTGCCCTGCATCGCTGAGAAGGAACTGAATAATGGTTCCCCGCCGGCAGGCTTCCTCAATCTCAAAAAGAGTCACATTCTCCACCCAGCCGTCAGCTTCAGCCTTTTTCCAGCTGGCACCGCCTTTACGCTGTCCGACAATCACCCTCATGCCATTATCCTTGAGATTCAGGGCCTGACCCGGTCCCTGCACACCATAACCGATGACGGCTATGGTTTCATTGGCAAGCACCTTGCGCGCCTTGTCCAATGGAAATTCATCGCGGGTGACCACCTGTTCAGTGACACCGCCAAAGATCATTTCTGCCATTTTTATGAAATATTAACTAATTAATTGTCCAACCCTGACAGGCTCAACAACATGAAAAGCCTGCAAAACTTCAATCTGTTTTTCGAGTTGTTTAACCAGCGTATGAATGGTGTGAACATCGGTCCTGACCACCAGGTTGATCCATGTCACTCCGGGAACGGCCGACTCATGAAGTGTTAACCGTTCAATACTCAGATTCTTGCGGGTTACCAACTGGGCGATCCTCAACAACAGCCCAATGCGGTCATGGGCATAAACTGTAACGAGATAACTGTTTTTCATTGTATCAGGTGTTTAATTCTTTTCCAACCACATTTCCGAAACCGGAACCCCCGGGGGAACCATCGGAAAAACATTTTCTTCAGGGTCTGTTACAACCTCCAGGAAACAAGGGCCTTTGGTTGCCATCATCCATTCGATCCCCGCATCAACTTCGCTTGAAACGGAAATCTTTTTCGACGGCAGACCCATGGCATCCACTACTTTAACAAAATCGGGATTCAGAAGCTCGGTACTCGCATACCGTTTGGCGAAGAAAATTTCCTGCCACTGCCTCACCATTCCCAGAAATCCATTGTTCAGCACCACAACCTTGACATCGGTCTGTTCCTGAACGATAGTCATGATCTCCTGCATGGTCATCTGAAATCCTCCATCGCCAAGAAAAGCAACAACGGGCTGACCCGGGCAAGCGATTTTGGCACCGATTGCGGCAGGCAAACCAAATCCCATAGTGCCCAGGCCGCCCGAAGTGACGAAACTGCGTGGAGTATTTAATTTAAAGTAACGGGCAACTTTCATCTGGTGCTGCCCTACATCGGTCACCACCAGCGTATTACGTGGAAACAGCTCCGACACCCGCCTCACGAAGGCACCCATCAGGATTTGTTCACCGGATAAAGAAAGGTCGCTGTTCATGATTTTATCCGACTCGAGGGCCCTGAGTGCAGTGAATTCGGCCAACCAATCCTCATGCATTGCCGGTTCGACATATTCGAAGAGCGACTTTAAAACCCGAGCTGCATCACCGGCTACGGCCAGATGCGGCTGCATGACCTTTCCATGTTCCGATGCATCGATATCAATGTGGATGACCCGGGCATTTGGAAGGAAGGTCGATGGATCGCTGGTCACGCGGTCATCAAAGCGCATCCCCACGGCAATGATCAGATCGGCTTTTGCCGACAGCACGTTCGGCGCATAATTTCCGTGCATGCCCAACATACCCATGTTCAGCGGATGATCAGCCGGAATGGCCGACAGCCCCAGCAAAGTGGAAGCTGCCGGCAAACCAGCCTTGTCAATCAACAACCTAAGTTCATTGGATGCATCAGATAACAGCACTCCCTGACCCCAGAAAAGTATCGGACGCTCCGATTGATTGATCCAATCGGCAGCCCTGCGGATCTTTTTATCGTCGGGAACCGGCTGCGGATGGTAGGAAGGCATCACTTCACAGATCTGATAATCAAAATTTATTCTTTCCTGCAGCACATTTTTAGCCAGGTCTACCACTACAGGACCGGGCCTGCCGGTTCGGGCGATGTAAAATGCCTGGGCCAAACCCTGAAGCAAATCAGCGGAGTCAGTTATGCGTATATTCCATTTGGTAACCGGGGTGGTTAATCCGAGAATATCGGCTTCCTGAAAGGCATCCGACCCGATCAGCCGGGCATTTACCTGTCCGGTTAAGCACACCAGCGGCGTGGAATCAGCGAAGGCATCGGCCAGTCCTGTCAGCAGGTTCGTGGCACCCGGACCCGAGGTAGTGATACATACGCCGGTTTTGCCTGATACTCTGGCAAACCCCTGTGCTGCGTGTATGGCACCCTGCTCATGTCGGGTTAGAATGTGCCTCATCTGTTTCCCAAAGCGATAAATTGCATCGTAAAGGGGCATGATAGCGCCGCCGGGATATCCGAACATCGTTTCAACTCCTTCGGTTTGAAGGGCAAGGATGATGGCGTCGGCACCACTTATGTAGTTTGGTTCGTTCATTACAATTATCGGTGGACGGTGGACGGTGGACGGTGGACGATGATCGGTTGACGGTGATCGGGCGTTAGTTGGCGGACGGCGCCGGTGTGGGATGGACCAACCATGGCTGCATAGGCCTGGAGGGCGCGTGACACCTTCCGTTCCCTTGAAGGTACCTGTAGAGACGGATAATTATCCGTCTCTACACGCCCGCTGACTGAATCCAGTGTCCTCTCATCCAGGTCAATCCTGATGACATCACCATTTTGTATCCGCCCGATTGCTCCATTGGAAGCGGCTTCCGGGGAGACATGCCCGATCGACAGACCCGAGGTGCCGCCCGAAAAGCGCCCGTCGGTGATCAGGGCGCAGGATTTATCCAGGCCCATCGATTTGAGATAGGAGGTCGGGTAAAGCATTTCCTGCATACCGGGTCCGCCTTTTGGACCTTCAAACAGGATGACCACAACATCCCCTGCCTGGACGATACCGCTCAGGATTCCTTCAACGGCCAATTCCTGTGAATAAAACACTTTCGCCGGACCAACAAATTTCCGCATAAATGAAGGGACACCGGCCGTCTTGACAACAGCACCGTTAACGGCAATATTCCCATACAGGATTGCCAGGCCACCGTCCGGACTATATGAGTTTTCGACATTCCTTATGCATCCTGACCGGCGATTGTCATCGATACTGACATATTTGTTGCATTGGGAGCCCATTTCACGGTTCATCCCGTTTCCACCGGGGGCCGACAAGGCATTGGTCAAAGCCTGCTGACAGACATCAGGGGAAAGGATATCATACTGCTCAATTGCCCGGGCTACTGTTAGCCCATCGGCACGGATGAGCGAAGTATCAATCAGTCCGACCTTTGACAGCTCAGCCATCAATCCGATCACGCCACCGGCACGATTGAAATCCTGCATATGGTACTGTGAAGAAGGAGCGATTTTACAGAGGTTAGGGGTCATCCGGGAGAGTCGATCACAGTCGCTCAGGGTAAATTCAGCTCCGGCCTCATTGGCAATAGCCAGCAAATGAAGGATGGTATTGGTTGAGCCACCCATCGCAATATCCACCGTCATGGCATTCAGAAAGGCAGAACGAGTGGCTATGCTTACCGGCAGCACGGTTGAATCATTTTTGAAATACCAGGCTTTTGCCATGGCCACTATTTGACGGGCTGATTCCTCGAAGAGCCTCCGCCGGTTTATATGAGTAGCCAGAATGGTGCCATTCCCGGGAAGCGCCAGTCCAAGTGCCTCAGCCAGGCAGTTCATGCTGTTGGCGGTAAACAATCCGCTGCAGGAACCACAACCCGGGCAGGCATTTTGCTCAAGGGCTTCAAGGTCGGATTCATTGACCGACTGATCGGCGGCAGCAACCATCACATCAACCAGGTCATAGTCCTTATCCCCTATCCGTCCGGCTTCCATGGGACCACCTGATACGAAAATGGCCGGTATGTTCAGCCTCATGGCAGCCATCATCATACCCGGAGTAATTTTGTCGCAATTGGATATGCAGATCATGGCATCCACGGCATGTCCATTGCACATATATTCGATGCTGTCGGCTATCAGGTCGCGTGAGGGCAGCGAGTAGAGCATACCTCCATGACCCATGGCTATTCCATCGTCGATGGCAATGGTATTGAATTCGGCGGCAAAACAACCCATATTCTCAATTTCCTTTTTAATCATCTGACCTACGTGCTGCAGGTGAACATGGCCGGGGACGAATTGCGTAAAAGAGTTGACCACCGCAATTACCGGTTGTCCGAAATGATGGCCTTGCATGCCGTTGGCCCTCCAGAGGCTCCGGGCCCCGGCCATTCTGCGGCCGGCTGTTGAGGTATCGCTGTTCAGTTTTGTCATTCCTGTTTATTTAATCGAAATGCTTGAATAAAAAAAAACCTTCCTGGTTCTCCGGGAAGGTTTTGTCTTTTATTTGCTTATTCTGATTCATTCAGATGTTGCAGACCCTTCCCGGTTTAACTCCTCCACGAGGAGGCCGTTAATAAGGATGACACCGAGGACCAGGATCTGTAAACTCTTTTTCATTGCTGACTTTTTTTAATTAAAAAGGCCCCTCTCGTTTGAGAAGGGCCTTGGTTATCAGTTTCCACCTGTTAACAACCCTTCTCAGCCTGTAATCACGAGGAGGCTAATGAGGAGGATGCTAATCGACAGGTTGTTGTTTTTCACTTTTCTTCTTTTTGCTGGCGTCAAAGGTAAAGCAGAAATAATGAATAAAAAAAACCTCTCCGGTATAAAAGATTTACCAAATAAGACTATATGTCTGATTATCAATCAAAAAAATTAATACTTCCCAGGTCAATATGTTCCTTTTCCAGTATCTCTTTCCAATCGAGCTTCCCTTGAAGATAAAGTACCACATCTTCATCGCCATCCACGGCAATCACCATCTCCTTGCGGTTCCGTGACTGTTCCCGAAGAAGGATGGTCACCTTTTCTCCGTTGTTGCTTACGACCATCATTTCTTCGAAATTTTTTCCTTGCAGTTGCTCTGCCACACGCGTTGGGAAATCAGAAGCAAGGGAAAACTCTTTGTCTTCCGAAACCACCAGGTACATCGAATGAATATTCCGCAGGATTTGTTTTTCATCCTGGTCGACAAACCAGGAGGCCATCCGAAATAATACAGGTGGTAAATGTATGCGGGTTACCTCTTTCCCGGTATCGCAGCTGCGGAGTAAACGGCGTACGGAAGCCGGCTGGGCCATCAGGAAAACAGGCACCAGCAGGACACATAACAGGATAGAAAATTTTTTCATTATATAAGATTTGTTTGGTTTGAAAATATGACGACTACCGGATAGATATTGTTACAACAGTGCATGCGAATTTTTTTTTGTATCCCGTTGTTACAAAATTCGAAACAGATCGTCTACAACCTGAAAACAAATTTTGAAAGTCAAACAAATCAAATTTACAATTATGAAAAAAACTATTACACTCCTGCTGGTTGCCTTGCTTCCAGTGCTGGCGATGGCCCAGAATTCCGCCATCGATAAGGTTTTTAAGAAATACGGCGACCGGGACGGTTTTACCGTGGTAACTATCAGCAGCGGATTGCTGAAAATGGTCGCCAATGTCGATGACGATCGCGATTCCAGGGATTTCCTCAGCCGTGTGCATTCGATAAAAATCCTGGCTACCGAAGAACATAATCACGATATTAACCTTTATGATGAAGTCCTTTCTGACCTCGACAAAAAGGATTATGAAGAACTGATGACCGCTAAGACTAACGGTGAAGATGTTTTGCTGCTGGCAAAAAAAGATGGTGATATTATCGAGGAACTGATCATCCTTGTCGGCGGCAAAGACGATAATGCACTCGTTTACATCTCCGGCAAGATGAACATGAAAGATCTTTCCAAACTCTCCTCCTCTGTGAATATCCAAGGCGCAGGCTTTAGCCACCTGAAGGACATTGACAAAGAATAACACCCGGGCCAAACCCTTGCCCAAACAACCATAAACCCAAAAGGTCCTCCGGAAACAGAGGGCCTTTTTTTTCTTTCGTCTCACAGTCTCACAGTCTCACAGTCTCACAGTCTTAAAGTCTTAAAGTCTCCTCATCCTGATACTTCTTCTGGAGTTCAATCAAGCCGGATTTCAGTTCTTTTATTTTTTCGGAACAGGATGGATCATTATATAAATTGTTCATTTCATGAGGATCCTTTTCGAGATCATAGAATTCCCATTCATCAATATCCTGATAAAAATGCATCAGCTTAAAGCGATTTGTCCGGATGCCATAATGTCGTTTAACTGCATGAACTCCAGGATATTCATAATAATGATAGTAGATTGCCTGCCGCTTTTCACCATCAAGCATGGAAAGCCCCTGCAAGCTATCGGGAACCGGCAAACCGGCCATACGGAGAAAAGTTGGAGCAAAATCAATATTCTGGACCATGTCTTCCGAGATGGAGCCGGGTTTGATCTGTCCGGGAAATTTCATTAAAAGCGGCGTTCTGAAACTCTCTTCATACATGAACCTTTTATCGAACCACCCGTGTTCACCAAGATAAAAGCCCTGATCTGAAGTATATACCACTAATGTATTTTTATCTAACCCATTCTTTTTCAGATAATCGAGCAAACGGCCAACCTGGTCATCCACACTTTGGATACAGGCCAGGTAATCCTCGAGATATCGCTGGTATTTCCAAAGGGCCAGATCCTTCCCGGTAAGATTTTTCCGGTAAAAATCATCGCTCATTTTCTGATAATAACCATCCCACACCGCCCGTTGGTCCGGAGTCATCCGTTTCATTCCGCCCTCCCAGCCCCGGTCGTCGCCCGACAAGGAATCTCCCGGGCGGGGAATAACTTTCAGGTCATAGTTGAGGGTCATGTCCTTGATCACCGACATTTCCTGTTCTTTGGCTGCGCGGCCGCGGTTGGAATAGTCGTCGAAGAAGTTGTCAGGGACCGGAAGGGTTACATTTCTGAACAGGTCGAAGTACTTCGGTTCAGGCATCCAGTTCCTGTGCGGGGCTTTATGATGAACCATCAGAAAAAATGGACGGGCCGGATTGCGCTTATCCAGCCACTCCAGGGCCTGGTCGGTAATCACGGTAGTGGTATACCCCTGATAACGGTGCGTGCCGGTCGAATCCTTCAGATCCGGATTATAATATGGACCCTGATCAAGCAAAATCCTCCAGAAATCAAATCCGACCGGGTCCGTTTTGAGGTGCCACTTTCCGATGATGGCACTCTGATATCCGGCCGGACGGAGCATTTTAGGGAGAGTTTGCTGGGCACCGTTAAAGCGGTCGGAATTATCGCGAAGACCGTTCAGGTGGCTGAATTTTCCGGTCAATATCACTGCCCGGCAGGGTGCGCTGATGGAATTGGTACAAAAGGCTTTATTAAAACGCATCCCATCGGCCGCGATCCTGTCGATATTGGGTGTGCTGTTCAAACCATGCCCGTATGCTGATATAGCCTGGAAAGCATGATCATCGGCCATGATAAAAAGGATGTTCGGCTTTGCCGGTTCCTTTTCCTTACATCCGGTCAACGCAGTTGCTGCGAGCGTGAGTCCGACTGAAGCTCCAATAATTGTTTTCATTCCGCTTTGTGTATCATTTTTCCCAGTCCGCGCTGGATGCGCTCAAAAGTCTCCATGCTCCGGTTGAGCGGTTCAGAGGAGAAATCCCGGTATTTATCGTATTTATCATCACCCAGATTAACCCCCGGATAAAGCAAAATGACCATCTGGTCGGTGCATATTTCAGTAACCCGTTCCACAATATGCTCCATATAAGGATGATAAGAAACCGAGCCCTGTCGTCCGGAAAAAATGAAGATCATATCATCCACCGATGACCTTTGCAGGAAAAGCGGGAAATAATCCCATTTTCTGATATCAAAATCCTTTATTACCTGAGCGGGATTCGTTTTGGTCAGAATGGAATAGATGGCTTCCCTGGTCTTGGAATTGGCATACAAGTGCATCGGCCGGTTGATCTCGTTGTTTAGCAGGAGGGTTTTCCTGATCAGGTATTCGAATCCCTGCTCCAATTCCGCCAGCGGGGGACAGAACAAAACCATTCTTTTGTAATTGATCAGGGGTTTGCTGAGTCTGCAGAGCATGATGCTCTTCTCGCTCGTATTCAGAATGTGCTCTGTTTTGTGGCCAAAAATCCGGTCGGTCAGGGTTTCCTTCAGCGGCCATCCGAGAATAATGGTTTGGATATCAAGATCACGGCTGATACGGTTGATTCCCGCCGGGACATTCCTGTCGGCCGCGACAAGGGTATCAATTCTTGCATCGGGGAAAGCATATCCGCCGACCAGTTTCTCCAACTGGTTGCGGACGCGTATCAGTTTCGATTCTGCATCACCTTCTTCATCCACCACCGATAAAACACGTATGGGGGCAGGACTCTTTTTATCCCTGATAAACTGGGCAAACTCCAGCAAGCGCTCTAGATTGTTAAAATTGGCCACCGGTATCAGAATGGATTCCCTGGTTATGGATTCTTTTGCTATTTCAGATTGACTGTTCTCATGTTCAAGAATTACTTTTTTGGCTGCCTTTTCCGTAGCAAACGAAGCCACAAGACACGTCACAAGAATCAATACAACGGTTCCGTTCAGGATATTTTCATCAATGATCCCCGCCTTAAATCCCACCAGGATAACCGCCATGGTTGCGGCAGCGTGTGAACTGCTCAGTCCGAAAATAAGCAGGCCCTGCGCTTTGGAATATCTGAAGATATGCTGCGTGGTCCTGGCGGCCACATATTTACCGACCAGAGCAACAACAGTGAGAACAAATGCAACCCAGAGGGCTTTTGGACCGTTATTGAGCACTCCCAAATCAACCAGCATCCCTACGCTGATAAGGAAGAACGGGATGAATAAGGCGTTTCCGATAAACTGGATCCGGTTCATCAACATCGAAGATTGCGGTACCAGCCTGTTTAAAGCCAGTCCTGCTATAAAGGCTCCGATAATGGGTTCCAGTCCGGCGAGCTGGGAGGCAAAAGCAGCCAAAAACACAATAGCCAGGACAAAAACATAATGCGATGATTTCTCTCCTTCCAGACGAATGAAAAACCATTTGGTAATCCTTGGAACCACCACAAACATCAGAACCAGCAGGAGAATCATCCCGATCAGGATCCGGATCCAGAATGACCCCGAAAGCGTACCGGAATGAGAACCGGTAATGATCGCCAGCAAAAGAAGAACAGCGGTATCGGTTATTATGGTTCCCCCGACCGTCACTGCCACGGCCTTATTTCGGGAAATCCCGAATTTGGTCACGATAGGATAGGCTACCATCGTTTGTGTGGAGAATATACTGGCGGTTAATAAACTCGCTGTGAAACCGTAATGGAGAATATAATAGCAGGCGGGGAAACCGAGCAGCAAGGGCAATGTGAAAGTTAGAAAACCAAATCCCATGCTGTGATAGCGGTTACGCCGGAACTCATGAATCTCCAGTTCGAGACCTGCGATGAACATGATATAGAGCAATCCGATGGTCGAAAACAGGTCGATTGCCGAGTTTTTGGCCAGCAAGTTCAGCCCATGCGGCCCGACAATAACCCCGGCAATGATCAATCCGATGATCCCGGGCACTTTAAACCGCCGGAATAAAATGGGTGCCAGGAGAATAATTAAAAGGATCAATGCAAAAATCAGCACCGGATTCTGGAGTGGCAACTGAAATTGGGTATGCAATTGATCGGGGAAGTTTTCCATAGCAGTGCAAAGCTATCCAAAAATAGATTTACTTAGATTAGTGTTTCAAAAAACCATTAATATGAAACCACTTACAACTTCTGCCTTACGCCTTTTAACTTACTTGTGCCTTTTGCCCTGTGCCTTGTGCCTTGTGTTAATGGTTTCATGCACCCAACCAACAACAGAAAGATATTCATCCTCGAAACCATTAACACGCTGGTGGTGGTTTGCCTCCGAGATACAGAAGAAAGATGTGGCCTCACAACTCGACTGGTTAAAAGCCAACGGTTTTGGCGGCGTTGAGGTCGCCTGGATCTATCCCCTGAACCGGATGAATAAAGATACCGTAAATATTACGCCAAGGCAGGCCTGGCTTGGCAGCGAGTGGTCCGACGTAGTGAAATATTGCAAGGTTTATGGCGACTCACTTGGGTTATCAGTTGATTTTACTTTCGGTTCACTCTGGCCATTCGGCGATTTGCAGGTAAAACCAGAAGAGAGTACCCAATCCTTTAACCATCCCGGATTCCGTCAATGGATAACCGCCTCCTGGGATTATCCCAGGCAGGGACTGGTATTGGATCATCTGAACAAGCAGGCTTTCGAGCACTATGCCGGACGTATGGGAAAAGCCCTCGAGCCGGCCATGCAGACGGGCCGGCCATCAGGGATTTTCGTAGATTCATGGGAAGTGGATACCCGGAACCTTTGGACCATCGGCTTTGATTCGATGTTCAAAGCCCGTTTCGGATATGATATCGTGCCCTATATGAAAAACGATATCCTGAGTCCGAATTTTGGCGGCCAGCGGTATGATTACATGAAGCTGATATCGAGCCTGGTGATTAATAATTTTTATATCCCGTTCTCCGATGAGGCCCACCGTCTGGGTGGTTTCAGCCGGGGCCAGTGTTCAGGCTCCCCGACCGACCTTATCAGTGCTTATGCTGCCCTGGATGTCCCTGAATCCGAGGCCATGCTTTATGAGCCTTCCTATTCCAGGATTGCCTCCTCAGCCGCAGCACTCGCGCATCGCGAGCGGGTTACAGCCGAAACATTCACCTGCCTGTACGGATGGCCACTCGAGCATATGCGTGAAGAAAAAGTGACCGATCTGAAAATGGTAGCCGATGCATTATTTGCTCACGGGGTCAACCAGGTGATCTGGCATGGAACCCCTTACAATACAATCGGTTCCGACACAGTTTCATTTTACGCCACCGTGCATGTCGGAAAAGCGGGCGCGCTTTCAAAACACTTACCCACATTCAATAATTACCTGACGGCAGTCTCGGATTACCTGCGAAAAGGGGAAGTCTATTCGGATGTTGCCATTTACCTGCCTCTTGAGGATTCGTGGATCGCCGGGGAAATGCCAAAAGAAAAGCAGCTGCCGTGGGCCTGGGGCGAATATGAATTCAGGTACCGGGTGGTGCCGGAGGAGATCCGGGGGGGGCAGCCACTGTGGATCAATGGCAAGTACCTTGCGGAAGGCAGAAGGCAGAAGGCAGAAGGCAGAAGAGAAGGCAGAAGGCAGAAGGCAGAAGTGACAAGGGAAGGAATAAGTTTGAAGGTGGGGGATTGCAATTTCCGGAGTTTATATGTCGATGTGAAATATCTGGATTATGAGGTATTGAAAACGATCACCGGGCTGGCTGAGGATGGCTTGCCGGTTTGTGTGAAGCAAAAACCCGAGGAGGCTGGATATATGAAACATGTCGATTTCGAAAAACTTGCCGCCAGTCTGATGGAAATCAGTTCTCCGGATTGGTCGAAAATATCCCCCGCAAAGCCATTGATTGAAGGAGATGATCTGCCATTTTTCTGGTGCAGGAGAGATGGGGACAAAACCTATATCTTTTTTGCCCACCCGGTGACCAGGGAATTCAGGTACCCGGTAAAATACGGACAAGCCGATACCGATCTGGTCCTTTCAAAAGCGATCAATATAAACCTTTATGGGAAAAGTATGGAGATCAACCTGACGTTCAGACCTTATGAAAGCCTTCTCCTGGAAATCCCACGGAACGGAATATTCCGGTTTATCAGCCTTCCCTCCATCCAATAATTAAACCTATTTCTTCATCACTCCGCCACCACCGATCATCAGCTGAATAAAAAAGGCATTATTGCAGAAATCCGGCCCACCGGAAAGATCCCCGTTATCATATTTCCAGGTACCGGTTTTATAGGCCATCTGGTATCCGGCTTCCAATCCAATCATCAGGCCGGCAGAACCCTTTTCCGACTTGTTGCCCTTCAGCGTGTACAGTCCGGCCAGCGAAAATTTCAGCAATTTCGTAGAATAGCGGATCGTTGTCGCCTGAAAGGGCTCGCTGACCACATTAAGGAAGCTGGGATTTAAATCTTTTTGGTGAACATACATCTCAAGATCATTACTTCCTATCGACACCGTAGGAAAAGCCAGAATGCCCTTGTTGTTAAATACCACATAACCAAGTGAGAAGAATCCGAAACCACCGGCAAGATCAACGACCTGATTACTGCTATTGGTAAATGATCCTGCATGCGTAGTTCCCCCCTCGCCACCGATTACGAAATTTGAAAATATTCCATAACCCGATCCTGCAGTCACGAATGGCTTGTTGCTGATCACCGGATAACCCGATGGAAGGTAATCATTGAGCTGGCTGTATTGGATGGTGTGGATCCCCGGACAAAAGAAACCGATCCCCCCGGAAGCTTGTCCACGGGATTCAATAGAAATACCGATCGTTAAAACGCTGAATATGACCAGTGTAAGTAATCTTGCTTTCATTTTTAAACTGTTAGGTTATTTGCAGCATGCCTTGCATCTAGCATACAGCGAATTTAGTTTAAAATAATCAGCTCAATGAAAATCCGGGAAAAAGGTATAAAAACCGATTTCACTCCTCTTTTTAATAAAATCCCTGGCCTTGTCATGGTCTATAAAAACCTCTATTTCAGGCAGGCTTGCGGTATTCAGGTTTATCCACAAGGGTGTTTTCGGTTCCGGCATCCAGAGAGCCTGCCGGATTTTAAAGCTTTTCGACTGAACCCACAATTCAGGACCGATATTGCCGGTGATTTTTGCCATATCTCCTTTGCAATCCTGGACCAGCTTTTTAAGCACATTCTGATATTCGGGCTGTAATGATTTAAATTGCTGATATTCCCCGATCTGTCCGAGATAGTTGATTCTTTCAGTCAGGCGGGCTAATTCAGGGGATATCGTAACGCCCTTGGTCAGCTGGATAAAAAGCTTCAGCATTTCATCCCGGTCATCAGGAAATTGCCGGCACCACTCAGAGATCCATGCCATCAGAGGACTTCCGCTGAAATCCTGGTTGCGCATGGCGTACCACACGCTGAAATTCTTAAGCAGCATGTTTTCCAAAGGAGTAAACAACTGCTCCGGTTGGATTCCCGGCGGGATGGGCTTTATCAGGAAAGGCGAATAAAAACTGGGGCTTTCATAATTACCGGCAAGCACGGGATCGCTGTTTACCTGATAAAAAACAGTTGCCAGTACACCCTCGGAGGAGAGCATCTGCTGGGCATTTTTGATTCGGGTATGATCAAAAACCGGACTGGTATGGTCGAGCAGGATCTTTTGTTCCTGGTCCAAAGAGTCAGTCATACTACCTGACTGGACCAGTTTCTCATAGATATATCCATTGTCCTTCACATAATTCAGCCTCAGGTATTCATCCAAGCCTGAATGCCACGCCAGGCTAATCGACCGGTCGGGTGTCAGATTAGCGTCAAAGGCCTTCCGGTATTTTTCAGTCTGGTCATAAGCGAGCCGTTGAAAGTGAATGCCCCATCCCTCGTTGAAAGCGGTCAGATAATCGGTCACCCCCATACTTACATGCTGCTTGGGTGAGTGTTGAACTTTAAGATTCTCCAGTTTATTTCCAAGGATCAGCCCCATCATCACGTGACCCAGTTCATGGGAATAAATGGATAAATCACCCCGCGCGATCCGGCTTTTATCCAGAACCAGATCAACGAATTGAAGATCAGGGTAATGGGTTTCCTTTCCAGTCAGATCTGTCAGCCAGATCCCCATTCTCGGAAATCCTCCCTCATTCGTGGATAAGTAAAGGATATTAGGCCCCTCCGAATCCTTCATCAGGTTTCGGGCGCACTGGCTCATCCGGATCATCTGCCAGTTGAAAGGCTGGTTGATATCCTCCATGGTCAGCAAAGCCAATGTATCCGACAGCGGCAATTCCTTTCCCGCCAGTTTACTATCCTCTTGCCGGGTTGCCCCGGCCACGAAAAATTTGTGATTGATATCGGGGAAGATGTATTCATCCGACGTGTTTTGCGTCATACCATTGTTAATCAAACCATTAACAAGAAGCAATCCTGAAAGTATCAGGTTAAATTTTTTAACCGGCATTTTAATCCTTTTAATTATAATACGCATTTGACGTTGACCCGGGCAGATAGTTACAACCCGCACTCAATAATCCGGCATTTGTGCCCTTACGAATCCTGTCCCTTGGACCGTCCTATTGTTCTTTGATTATTTTTGTCTTATCCCCGTTGTTGACAAAACATTGATGAATAAACCACCCGTTATGAAAAAAAGGATTTTGATTTTTACCTGTCTTCTATTTACTATGGTCCGGGTTCAGTCGCAACAAAAAATCGACCCTGCCTCCATTCGTGATAAAATGCAATGGTTTTCGGATGCTAAACTCGGCATCTTCATTCACACCGGCATTTATGCTGTGGATGGGATCGATGAATCCTGGAGTTTCTACAATAAAAAGATCAGTCACGAAGATTATATGAAGCAGCTGAAAGGATTTACGTTGAAAAATTATGATCCTGCTTTTTGGGCTGAACTGATTAAACAGAGTGGTGCCCGGTATGCTGTCATCACTACCAAACATCATGATGGCGTGGCCATGTATGATACCAAAATGAACAATCTGAGCAGTGTACAGGCAACCCCGGCCAAAAAGGATATGATCCAGCCATTTTTCGATGAACTCCGGAAACGCAACATTAAATGCGGTGCCTATTTTTCGCTCATCGACTGGACCCATCCCGATTATCCGGGATTTCTCAAGGACAGTGCCAAGTATCAGATTGAGAAGGATTATGATCGGTGGAACCGTTTCCGCCATTTCTTCCAGGGACAGATTATGGAAATCGGCACCCGTTTTAACCCGGATTTATGGTGGTTTGATGGTGACTGGGAACATAGTGCAGAGCAATGGGAATCGGAAAAGATCCGCAACATCATTCTAACCCGTAACCCAAAGGCCATCATCAACGGCAGGCTGCAGGGCTTTGGCGATTACGAAACCCCTGAGCAGAATTTTCCTGTATCACGTCCAAAATACAACTGGTGGGAATTGTGCATGACAACCAATGATAACTGGGGTTTTCATAACGACAATAATTGGAAAACGCCTTACGAGTTGATCACCATTTTCATTGATGCCGTTTCGAACGGAGGGAACTTATTACTTGATATCGGACCAAGAGAAGACGGAACCATCCCTGACGAACAGATCAATATTCTTAGAGAACTCGGATCATGGAATAAAAAACATTCCGAAGCTATTTTCAACACGGTTCCAGGGATTCCCCAAGGGCATTTTTACGGACCGACCACCCTATCGAAGGACTCCACTTGCCTGTACCTGTTTCTTCACGGCAAGATAAAAGGGACCATCATGTTAAAAGGGCTCGTGAATAAAATTGAGGAAGTCTCGGTCGTAGGTAACGGCCGGAGATTATCCCATAAGGTGGTAGGGAAAATATCATGGAGCAGCGTACCGGGCCTGGTTTATATCGATGTTCCTGATAATGTGTGGGATTATTATGTCACTGTGCTGAAACTCAAACTCGACAAGCCGATCAAACTGTACAGGGGTCAGGGCGGGTTTAATTAATCCGATTTCCATCTGTTCTACTTCAGCTTACCGGCAATGAATTCGAGTTTGCCTGCGCGTTCTACCGAATAGGTTTTATCCTGTTGTTCAATGATCATCAATAGTTCACGGGCCCTGACCAGTGAAAGTCGGGGCTCGATACCCGGATCATCGGATATCTCAATCAGCAGGTCGGCAAGCAATTCGATATTCTCGGGATTCAGTTCATGATGGTTGGCTAAAAAGGCCTCCAGGTTTTTGGAGTCCATCTCGATCAGCATTTTCAGCGTAAACCCAGCTTCTGATTCGAATTCCAGATCGGCCGTTGATAGGTTAAAATCATACCTTTGGTTGAGCCGTTTTTCAACAAATTTCCCGATCAGTCCGAGCACCATCTGACCAAACTTCCTGATCTCATCCAGGATAAAATCGTGCTGTTCCATTTTTCTGTTTTTAAGATTTGAGTTCTCTCAGGGTTTGAATGTAGTGTGTTCGATCAATCCTTGAAAATAAAATATACAGCTAAAAGTAAAAAGACAAATCCGATTAAATGATTGGTTTTCAGCGGTTCATTTTTAAAAAACGTTACCGAAAAAACGACGAAAACCATCAGGGTGATAGCTTCCTGAATCACTTTCAGCTGAACCAGCGAAAAAGGTCCGCCGTTGGCTTTGAACCCCATCCGGTTGGCCGGCACCATGAGGGAATATTCGAAAAAGGCTACGCTCCATGACATCAGGATGATGGCAAACAACGGCAGCGCCTGAAACCATTTGAATTCACGCATTTTCAATTGCCCGTACCAGGCAACCGTCATAAATGTGTTGGAAAACACCAATAATAATATTGTCCAAAATCCTTTCACAATCAGCATTTCAGGATAAACATATGGTAGAGACGGATTACCATCTGTCTCTACAGAGCATTATGCCGAAGAACGTGTAGAGACAGATTATCATCTGTCTCTACAGAGCACCCTGCAGAAAAGCGTGACCCACCCAGCCCCCGCCGGGAGCCAGATGCACCTTCAATTTTGTGCCTTGATTAACCTTTATTGTTTCCATTTTATAATCGATGGCGCGAATATCTGCATTAATTCCATCCCTGATCAGGTCCAGCATGAAATTTCCTTCCGGCAAAAAACTGAAATCGAGTGTAATATCACGCGCAGTCCAGTCGGTGGTGGCTGCAAGATACCAATCTTTGCCGCTCCGGCGGACAAGGGTCAGATAGTCACCCATCTTGGCCTCAAATACCCGCGTTTCGTCCCAGACCGTTGGTATGCCGAGCAGAAATTTGGCACACTCCGGTTCTCTTTCATAATCCGAAGGGGCATCCGGGATCATTTGCATCGGACTCATAGTGGTTACCGCCATGGCGATAGAATGTGCCCTCGTACCCATCCCGATCGGGAAATCGGCTACAATCCTGAAATCCTTTTTCACCACATTGTTTAAGGTCCCCGGAATATAATCCATCGGCCCGGCCACATTGCGAAGGAACGGCAAAGTATTATGATGATCCGGATTGTCCCAGTCCGAGCATCCGGAAAACTCAAATTCAATCAGCCCTTCCTGGGTAAGCAGGTTTGGAAAGGTACGGCGAAGACCGGTTGATTTGCAGGTCCCGTGGAAATTGACCACCATATGCCTTTTAGCTGTTTCCTGCAACACTTGTTCATAAAAATTCATCATAACCTGATCGTCGCGGTTCATGAAATCCACCTTGATTCCCGCAACTCCCCATTTCTCATACAGGTCAAGCGCTTCGGTCATCTGCCGTTCAAATGTCGCAGCGGCGAGCCAAAGAAGGATCTTCACATTCTTTTGTTTTGCATAAGCCATGACCTGGTCCATATCCAATCCTTTGCGGATTTTCAGGATATTCCCCAAATCCGACCAGCCATCATCGAAAAGAAAGTAGGTGATCCCATATTTTTCACAAAAATCGATGAAGTATTTTGCTGTTACAGTATTGATATCTGCTTTGAAATCAACCCCGAAGATATTCCGTCGTGCCCACCAGTCGAGTATCACCCAACCAGGCATGATCCATGACGGGTCAGCAATTTCATTTGGATCAGCCAGCAGGTAAACCATCTGATTGGTGATCAGGTCCGCATCTTTTTCCGAAACGGCGACGATTCTCCATGGCAGTGTTCTGGTACCTTTTGTTTTCGATATATAGGGTGCATATTCCAGCACTTCGGTCTGGCCATAAGGGCTGTCCGCCCCTTTCACCTTTAGGGGATATCCGGGGAAAACACTTTTGACCGAGTTTTCTCCTGATTTCTCAAACCACATCCCGGGATAATCACGGATATTTGATTCCCCGAGCCACAGGCCGGTCCCATCGGCTTTGTGAACCAATACAGGCAAGTAGAAACGGTCGCCGGCCGTCAGTGTTCCGATGGTTTTGTAAACATAGGGGGTCTCATACGCCGAATAAAAACTCTTTTCCAGGGCGAGACAAACGGAATCCTTTGAATCAAAATGGTATCCGCCCAGCTCATTTTTTATCACCACTTCACCGGGTTTGTTTATTACAATCCGATAGGCCAGGCCCTCATTATACAGCCGGAATTCCAGATTGTAATCAGGTTTGAACGTCAGTTTCAGTTCCTGATAATAATCCCTGATGGTTTCGGATTTTTCACGAATCTCAGGCTTAACAACCCGATCCACTTTAATTTCCTGCGCCTTTTTAAGAACCGGATGACCACCGGTGCTTGTTCCGTCGGCCAGCATAAGCCCGATTGCATCGCTAGACATCAACTGTTTCCCGCTCCGGTAAAGTTCGAACCGGATTGAACTATCAATCCTGATGATGGCTTTCAACTTTTGATCGGGCGAAAACAGCGGATATTCACGGGTTTTGATGATTCCGGCGAATGCAGTAGCAGCAATCCAGAAGAGGGTTGCAGCAAGGAGTAAGGTCTTTTTCATATGATTGGGATTGGCACTAAAGATATAGCTAATTAGGCATGATGCCCGGTAGAGACAGATAATTATCTGTCTCTACACGACGTTCTCCGATTATTCCTTCAGTGCATTAACCGTCACATGCGAGGCATTTTTCTTGTCATGATATACACGCATGTTAGCCTGCTGAAAGTCGGTCGGTTCGCAGGAATAAATATCCACGAATTTCTGTGGATTGCGGTCGATCAGCGGGAACCAGGAGTTCTGAATCTGTATCATGATCCGGTGCCCTTTCTTGAATTTATGCGCAATATCAGGCAATTCGAACTTCACTTTGGTGATTTCGCCAGGCTTAAAGGCTTCGGGTTTTTCGTATGAATTCCGGTAGCGGCCACGCATCACTTCACCGCGCACCAGCATCTGGTATCCGCCAAGCGGCACCTTGATTTCCTTTCCGGCAGGTGCAGCAACACGATCCGGAAATACATCAACCAGTTTTACGATCCAATCAGCATCGGTTCCGGTGGTGGTGACAAACAGTTCCGCTGTCAGTGGACCGGTGAAGGTCATATCTTCAGTCAGGACCTCTGTCTGGTAAACCATCACATCCGGACGGCGGGCTGCAAAACGCTGGTCATCGGTCATATAGTCGGCACTGCGCTGGGCAGCGATATCCTCACGGTAAGGCACCGGCTTCATCGGGTCAGACTGATACTCATCGAAATTATCTGCCACAACGGGTGGGGCAAAATCAAGTTTGCCGCCGGGTTGAAAAAAGATGGATTTTTCTTCTGTATTTTTCGGGGGCCAGGTCTCGAAACTCTTCCATTCGTTGGCACCTGTGATAAAAATCGTTGCTTCGGGTAAAACCGGCGTTCCTTGATCTTTCAGATAAAAGTTAAAGAAATCAACCTCCAGTTTATGGTAAAACTCATTGGTTTTCATCCCCCAGTAAATATTTCCCAGGTTTTCACCATTGCCCATACCCCACTGCCCGTGCGACCATGGCCCCATCACGAGGGTGTTTTTTACTTTTTGGGAGTTCTGACTTTCAATGGCTTTGTAGGTATGCAGAGTCCCCCAGAGGTCCTCGGCATCAAACCATCCGCCGACGGTCATGACAGCTGGCTGAACTTTCTTCAGATAAGGCCTCGGATCGGTGGCTTTCCACCATGCATCATAATTTGGATGGCTTAACAACTCCTGCCAGTATTTTACGCTGTCGGCAAAAAACTGCCTGGTGGCTTTTACGGTACCCAGCCGCATGAAAAACTCATAACTGTCGGGTACCGGAAAGCGGAAACCTGAATTATTCGAACGGGTGGGCACTTTCATCGGATCGCCGAATTGAGTATAAAAGGAGAACCCGTCGAGCATCATAAATGCACCGTTGTGATGCCAGTCGTCGCCGATAAACCAATTGGTAACCGGTGCCTGCGGGCTGACGGCTTTTATTGCCGGATGGTTGGCCAGCACAGCCATGGTTGAATAGAATCCGGGATAGGAAACACCGAACACCCCAATCCTCCCGTTATTATTCTTAACATTTTTCACAAGCCACTCAGTGGTATCATAGGTATCGGAGGCCTCGTCAATATCTTTCCCTTTCTTATCCGGATTAAAGGGCCTTACATTGACAAACTTGCCTTCGCTCATATAACGTCCCCTTACGTCCTGAAAAACCAGGATATATCCCTCTCTTATAAACCGATAATATGCAGAGGTAAAAAAGTTGAATTCAGATTCTCCTCCCGGTTCGGAATTATAAGGTGAACGGTTCATGAGCATCGGTGCCGGGTTGCTTGCGTTTTTGGGAGAATAGATGGAAGTAAACAGTTTGACCCCATCGCGCATTTCAATATATACCTCTTGCTTATCGTAGGTTTCCTTGATTTTGGCCGGGCTGTTCTCAGGAAGTTCCGGCTGTGTTCTGCGGAAAGGAAAGGTAAAACTCTGCCCACCCTGTTTAAGTGTTCCCAGTATAAATGTAAAGGCTGGATCCACCATCCCGGTGTACACAAGTCCACCGGGTGCGAATGAAAATTCAAAATCTTGGTTCTTAAGCGTTACGCTCGTAAGCGGAATAGCAAATGCCCCCTGTTCAGGACTGTCAAAAGTCCCGGTGTAAGAACCATTGGCGGCAGTAATATGGATGTTAAACCTTAGACTCATTCCCTGAACATCGGCAATGGCGTACCAATCACCGGCTAACGATTGTGCGCGGCCATTGGCTGACAGGCTGATGGCCAATATGGCAAACAGAAAAAGCGAACGGAGAATTTGTTTAGTTTTCATTCGTAAATAATTTATTGTTTCAAGTTTAATTGGCTCGTACTCATGGAACCTTCAAATTATTTTCATGGCATTTTGCGAGCCTTGGCTCATGATGGGTTCATTCTGGTTTGGTTTCAAATAATAGAAGTTAGACGTTTGGCTGGAAAAATTGTTACACAATATGCTAATGTGCTAATTTGCTAATTTGCTAATAAAAAGAAAGAAGAATGAAGAATGAAGAAAAAAAAGAAGGGAAAATTTGGAAAATCGAAATCAATACTATTATCTTTGTTCTATACATCTTGTATTATACTAAATGAAAAATAAGAAAGAGTTATCCGAACAGCTGCTCGAAGCGTGGGAAGAGACCCACAAGAAAGGCCAGTTAACGCTCTGGATTTTTCTGGCTTTGAGGGATGGACCAAAATATGTCAGTGAGATCAAGGCATTTATCGAGTCCAATACCAGTCAGACCATCATTTGCGAGGAACAGAGCCTTTACCGGGCCTTGCGTAAATTCCAGCAGGTCGAGATGACCGGTTATAATCCGGGCAAGGGCGACGGAGGTCCCGACCGGAAGTATTATTTCATCACCCCGATGGGAGAAGATATCCTTGACCGGTTTATTGAACGTAACATCAAGTTATTCTTCATTCCTGAAATTACCACCCTGATGAACAGAAAACAACCAAACAAACCATTATCATGAAAATCCTCACCAAGCAACTCATCATTTTCGCTCTTCTAATAGCGGTATATACGCTGATCTTCAGGGCTGGGCTCAGTTACTGCATCGGTCACCATGTCTGGATTCTATTGGGCGCCAGCTCACTGATCTATTCCGGCTTGATCTTTTTTACCGCATTTTTCCTTGGGAAATCAGATGCACAGCAGAATCCATTTTTCGATCTCGGTCTGAGGTTTCATATTACCTCCTACCTGATTTGGGGTGCAGTTTCATTCGGATGGTTTTACCTCGGAAATCCCCATAAATATGAACATGTTGAAGACATCCTGCAGGTACTGATATTCTGGGGATTCATCATCATCCTGCACACAGTCATCTTCCTATATACCCGGAAGGACACCATCCGCGGTATCCGGAAGGACGAGATATTCTAGCTCCCTTCGGTCGCTAAACAGGCTCGCTGACGCTCGCTAATTATGCTCGGCTGCGCCTCGCTAATTAAGGTACTATTTTTCTTAATTAGCGACCGGAGGGAGCCAATTAGTGAGCGAAGCGAACCAATTAGCGAGCGTCAGCGAGCATAATTAGCGAGACGAAGTCGAGCATACCACCACCGTCTGGTCCATCTTCCCGCTCGTTGCCGGCCATTTGGATACGGCCGGGTCGGAACTTCCGGTCATGATATGATATTCGAAATCGCCGGAAATCCGGGAAGCCGGAATGATGGCTTTATAAACCCCGTTTTTAATGTGTTTGAACGGGACATTGTTATAATTCGGGTTTCCAAGCGGCCGGTAATCCACCAGGGGCTCCGTTGGAGTGTAACCATAAACAATCATGGTAATTTCGAGATCCTCTCCTTTATCAAGAAGCGTCCTGACCGTAGGTACAATGATTTTCTTTATTTTAAGCATCGCGCTGGAAGGCAATGCTTCAGGCGGAAGCTTGCGGCCGGTTATTTTCTCAATCCTGGCAGCCTGACCATCAACGTTATAGGTCAGCAAGTGCTGCTCCCAGTTGGCAATGGTCCCGAGGTCACCCGGCGTTGAGGCATAGGCCAGCAAATAACCGAGGGCTTCATTGATCACCTCAATCAATTTAATCCGCTGGCTGATAAACCGGTCCATGAAAGATCCGGCATCCTGCTGACCTGATTTTTCGGTAATTTTTAACAATCTTTCGGTTTCGCCGAGTGCACAGGCAAACTTTCCGAATGCACGGTGATAGCTGAAAGAGTTGAGCCAGTAGTCGAACCTCTCAAGATTTCCGGCTCCTTTGATTTTCCCTCTCCAGGATGCGATCCGGTCTACGAACGCATAATCGGCAGCCCGGGTTTCCCATGGCAATGTATCAATGATCACGCCACCGGGACCGGTCCAGTCGCCCTGACGGGGCAGACGGGTCTTCTTGCCGCCCCCCTTATTGATCGACACTTCCTGCCCATCCAGGCCGGTCATCATTTTAGCCATCGAATCAGCCACACCAGCGCCGAACTGGGCAAGTGCCCAATCCGCGTAAAAATCGCCGACCGGGAGGTCGCGCGTGGTGCGCATGAAGTTGGAGTCGGCGGCTGAGGACGTGAGGCGTAAGTCGTGAGGCGTGAAGCGGAGAAGCGGGTCGGTCACCTCGTTGGGTTTTGGTGTTGCGCCATTCGCTTCACTCTTCACGATTTTCCACCCCGCCTGCGCCAAAGCACTAACGGTAGTTTGCAGCGTTTTCGTTCTCCAGTGAATCCCGATCAATCCCGTACAACCATAAGCCATGGCATCCGCGGCATCGGCACGCATACGTCCGGCCCAGAGTTGCATACTGGTAAGGGCCGGATCATCCTCCATCCAGGGAATAGCCCATAACGGACGGCCGGTAACCCTGGCAAATCCAGGATCTACGGGAGTAAATCCAACCTGCTGGTTGATACAACTCATCGGCCAGGATTTGGGGAGGAACTGATCGAACATCGACCGGTCCTGCACCGGTCCCAACACCCATCCGCAGGTAGCTAGCTGGAACGGATTACCCGCGGCAGCGACCGCTTCCTGAGCTGCTTTCAGATCATCGATCGTAATCTGCAGGTGTTCCCTGGTATTCCCGCTCCAGGTCCAGTCCTCCGGCGTCCAGTACCAGTAATAATCGACCGGATAGTTACGTTTCACCCATTCAAACATCCCTGCATAGTAGTCAAAGGTTTTCGCTGATGGATTTCTTTCTTTAACCCGTTTGGGAACGATCAGCGGGGTTTCTGTCCCGACACAAGTTTTTAAGCCCAGACTTTTGGCAAAACCAAAAGCTTCCCTGAAAAATTTTCCGGTCTTATTAAACAGGTCAATCTCAACCTGATCACCGGACGGCCAGCCGTTGATTCCGATCATATAATCAGTACCGTAACTGTCATTTCCAAAAAGATTTCCCAACTGATTTGAATAATCCCTTGTCAATTTTGCTGTATAAGCCCAGGTGCCGGAGGTGGTGGTAAAATGTCGCGACTGATAGGCCGATTTTACCGTACCGTCGTCATTCACCTGATCTTTCGTCCCGATCCAGACCAGCGGCTCCGGACCGACCCCCCCTTCAGGATAGGTGTGCAATCCGAAGAAATTCATCTTCATTTTCACCATCTGCGCAAAATAGGCTTTGTAATCCTGCAAGGTCCACCAGTCGGGCCCCTCCGGAAAATCATGAAAAGGCTGGATACCGCGCGTTTCAAAAAGCGGGGTTCCGGTTTCATTCATGGCCGTCAATTCCAGCTTAATCTTCGTATCCGGAATGACATCACCATGCAGGTAAAACCTGATTCCGAGTTTCTCAATAAAAGCGTAAGCGCCATACAGGGTGCCCTGAGAAGAGCCACCGATAATAATTATCCGGTCAACCTTCCCAGATGTGGCCATCCAACCTGCAGTGCTGGCCAATGAATCAGAGGTCTGATCCACTTTAATTGCATTCGCACTGCTTATCTGGTATGATTCCGGCTTGAAGCGGTCAATAACGGAACGCTGGACATCAGTAAATAAAGCAATGGGTTCCTTTTGCCCCCTGGCCATTAACCAGATAAACCTCTTCGGCAGCTCCTGCCCGGTATAAACCTCCATGGGCAGCAATTTTCCGGTTCTGACATACATATACCGCCTTACCTCTTTGGCGGCGAGCTCGACTTTCGAATCGGAGCCGGCGGGATAGAGGATGACGGGGAGATTCGTGGTTGAACAGGAGGTGAAGATCGTGAGAACGAGAAGCAGGTTAAGAAACGTGAGGACGTGAGGATGTGAGGACGGGAGGGAGTGACAGGGGGCGATTGATTTTTTCATGGGTTACTCGTTTGCTCAAAGCTAATGAACAATGGGAAGATTTAAAAACGGTCACTTTTCGATATCTTTGGTTTTGTCCAAACAAACTGATGCCATTATGAAATTATCAATCTCCCTGACAGGCATTTTTGTGTTTATCCTTGTATTATCCTGGTCATGCAAACACAATCCGGCCCCAACCGGAATTATCGAAATGGTTAAGGTTAATGGTAAAGTGATCCCGAAAATTAACCTGGGACTGGTAGATGATTCAGCGACAACAATCAAACTTTCTGAACTGTTTGAGGGTTTTCAGATTATCCCGCTGGAAACGAAAAAGGAGTGTTTGATCGGCAATATGCCCAAGGTCGAGTTCGGCGGTCAATCAATCCTCTTATTCACCCAGGCAGGCGTAGGACCGTGCCTGGTTCTGAAGTTCGACAAAAACGGGAAATTCATCCGGCAATTCGGACGCGGCGGGAAAGGCCCGGGCGAACATGTTGGTTACATGGTAGATGAATTATCCTTTTTCCCTGATCAAAAACAGGTATTCATTTCTTTCCAGGGTGAAAATCAACTTTTCACCGATGACGGAGAGTTCCTCCGTCAGGTTAAAAACCCGGTAGAATTAACCAGTGGAATTAAGAGGTTTAATGACTCCATCTGGATGACTCATGGGGCACTGGCTGGAAATCCTGATTATAGAAGAGATTCCATCAGGCTTTTGATGTTTGATGCTCATGGATCAGAAATAAAAGTATGGCCGCGAACCCTATTTCCACCAGCTAATCGTAACGGGTACTCACCTGGCGGATGGGGCACATCATTATATAAATACCTGAACCGATGGCAGATATATTCCCCCGGCGATGATACGCTTTATCAAATTGATTTGAACAGGTTGGATCCGGTTGCTGTCTTAAATCCCGGACCCGAAGGTTTTGCCTATAACAAGGTGATTGATCCATCACAGTTTGAAGGCACCTATTCACTGAAGATCTTAAAAGAGACTGAAAAACATTGGTATATCGAAAAAACAGTGGTCAACAAGTCGAAACTCAGTGAATACGGTCCAGGGAGATGGGGCGGCGAAGTTGAAACAAGTGATTTCTTAATTGTGGTCGATAAAAAGACCGGTCTGGCCCGAAATATCTGTTTTGAGGATGATTTTCTTGGCATATTAGCAAAGCATCAAAATCATGAGTCCGTAAGATGGACAGATGACGGTCATCCATTCATTTCCTTTTTGGGTATCCAATTAAAAGAATCCATTACCACTGCACTCAAAAACGAGAACCTCGATGCCAGGATTCGCGCCCGTCTGGAGCAATTGGATAAGCAGGTTACTTCGGACAGTAACCCGGTAATTGTCGTGATGACAACCAAGGAAGATTTATAGGTAGCTCCTTCTTAATCTTTGCACGCCTTATAACTGGTCAACTTCATTTCGCCTTGTGCCTTGAGCCTTGAGCCTTGTGCCTTGTGCCTTTTTATCCTCTCTCCGATATCATCCGGAGTTTTGGCATATCCAGGATCGTGATTTTCGATGATTCTGATGTAATGACACCGGAGAGGTCAAAATCCCTCATGATTCTCACCACACTCTCCTTGGCCATGTTGGTCAACTCCCCAAGTTCCTGCCGTGAGAGGATCATATCGATGATTTCAGACTGATATACAACATCCGCAAAAAAAAGCAGGGCTTCCGCCAATCTGCCCGGCATCCTTTTCTGGGTATGACTCACCAGTTTCTCATGGACTGTTAATGATTTAGCACTCAGGTCTTTGATGATGCCGGCTGCAAATTCTGCATTCTGACTTGCTAACTGATTGATTACCTGAAGACTGATGAAACAAGCCCTGACGTTCGTCAGAGCCGACACCGAAAAAGTATTCCGTGTATGGAACAGGGCTCCCGGAGCCAAAATCAAACTGGAAGGCAATGCAATCTCCAGAATTAAATTCTTGCGATCGCGGCCTTCAGTAAATATTTTCGCGATTCCATGCGACAAAAAAACAGCATTTGAGGCGGGCGATCCCTGTTTCAAAATCATTTCTCCAGCTTTAAAGTACGCTTCGTACCTGTTACCGTTTACCAGTGCGAGTTCACTCTTTGTCAGGGTTTTAAAGTTCTGCCAGGCTACCGGACAATCCTCACAATTTTTGACGGCAATTTCACTGTTCATTTTACTCTGTTTAAGGTTGGAAAACCCGATAAGCTTGGGATGAGATTTTCCATCAGCAAATATATATATCATTTTATATATTGACATATATCACTACAATCAATCTTATTTATCTGTGTGGAAGGGGTAAAGATCACATGCTGTGTTAGATAATTAGCAAAGCGATTTGTACTTTTCACATCAAACTAATAACAAATAAAAATTATCTATGAAACACGTAATCAGACTATTAGCACTTTTTGCTTTTGCAGGTTTCGTCTTCACTGCTTGTGAAGGTCCGGAAGGACCGGCAGGTAAGGATGGAAAGGACGGTTTGAATGGAGCAGATGGAAAAGATGTCACTTCACTCTGCCTAAAATGCCACACCACTGCCAACTGGGCAGCTAAGGAAAGCCAATACCATTTGTCGAAACATTACACTGGTAATACGGTTGCCAGAAACGGCAAATATTGTGCAAGGTGCCACACCAGCGACGGATTCATGGAAATCGTCGACAATGGAAAATTCGTTGTTTCCAACGACATTCCCAATGCGGTCAGGATCAATTGTACCACCTGCCATGCGCACGGATCATTTGATTTTGCCGAAGATACGCTGGCTCAGATTCTGAGAACCACATCACCGGTACCCCTGAACTACAACAAAAACACTTCCACCACGGACTTTGGCAAGATCAACAACCTCTGCACAACCTGCCACCAAATCCGGGGCGTTACCTCGATAAACTACACGGACAGTCTCGGCGCTGTTAAAACTTTCAATCAGCTTCCTTTCTTCCCGTTTGTTGCCGGCCAGGATGACCAGGCCCCGGTTAACTACCAGGTTGCACAGAGCTTCTCGGTTCATGATGGTAACCAATCCAATCTCTTTAAAGGTATCAACGGTTATGAATATGCCGGACAGACCTACAACAGGACATGGACACACAGCACAAACAGCTGTACTGACTGCCACATGAATGAGTACAATGCAACTGAAAAAAGAGGTGGACACTCACTGTTAGTAAATGAAGAAGCTTGTACTGCATGTCACAATACTGATAAGCTGACCCCGGTTCGCGCCCTGATCGATGCAAAACGGATTGAAATGGCTGAATTGCTGGTTGCCCGTAAAGTATTCAAGAAAACCACCAACTCTTCAGGGGTTGTTTCTTACAGTGCTGTACAGACACATGACTTCTACGGGACCCTTTTCCCGACCACCGAATCCACTACCAAGTATGCTACCGCCCTTGCCAATGGCAACACGGTTAGTGCTACTACCGGGCTGGTTGTTTACGGGAACAAAGTCACCATGGCCGTCGACAAAGATTTTGCTCTCAGAATCGGCCGTCCATGGAAATATGGTGAATTGGGTGCTGCTTACAATTATGGGTACATCAACAGCGAATTATCACTGGGTGTACACAACCCGAAATATGCTTTAGACCTGCTGCAGAAATCAATTGATTGGCTGAAAGTTAATTAATTCTGATCGAATATCAGAAAACCCCGGGGACTGCTCCCCGGGGTTTTCTTTTTTGTAGCGTCGGAATAAAAAAGGTTAAGAAAGTCGACAAATTTGAGATTCGAATGCAGAATTCCGAATTCCGAATTGGAGATTCAGGGCATAACGAAGTTGAAAGTCAATCTCAAACCGGAGATTCCTACTTTATAAATACTTGAATCTCATACTCGGAATGCGGAATTCTGCATTCGAATCTCCAACCTTATCCCTCAGGTCATTTGTCACTCCCTATTGTCGCCAGTCCAGTCCACTGGGCGAGGTTCCCCTGGATAAATTCAATGATCTTCTTGTTTTCCTCTTTTCCGGATCCCTTAATAACCATCGGAGGACCAAAGGAAAAATGGACTTGATTGTTTCCTGCATCGAGGGGACCCAGATCTTTTACAAACCTTCCGTTTTTCCAAAAATCGGTTTTCAGGGCAAAAGGAATTACCTGAACGCCCGCTTTCGAAGCCAGCTTTACCCCAAGCGAATTGAACTCCTCGGGCTGGAATTCCGTTCGCCGGGTGCTTTGAGGAAAGATCACCACCGACCGGCCTCCGGCCAGGATGGCCAGACCCTGGGTAATCACCTTCACGAGATCTTCACGTGAATTGTGGCGACTGACCACGATCGGATCGCGTGATTTCATGACTGGACCGAATGACCAGCTTTTGATCAGGCTATCCTTGACAACAAAGGTCACATCCATGATTTGTGCAATCAGAAAAGGCAAAACCATGGTCTCGAGGGTACTCATATGATTTCCAATAAAGACTACCGGACCCGTGCATTGTCTCAGGTTTTCCAATCCGGTTATATGAAACCGGCCGCCGCAGCTTTCAAGAAGCTTCATTACGCGGTATGATGAACGGGCCCATTCCTCGGTAGGGTATCGCCCGCGTACCGCAAGCTTCCGGGCATGAAAATTTACCCTGAGGAATTTATATTTGAATGCAATCTGAAAATGGGGCAGCATCCTGTGCAGCCATAATTGCCGGGTATTTTCCGGTGTATGGTATTGATCGGGTATGATTAAAGGCAAATTCAAGGGTTGACATTATCTCTTTGTAAAAATAAGATAATCAGCGCGAATTAAAAACCGGCGGCCAGCAACGCCAGGGTATGTTCATAGGCCAGGTGAAAAAGTTCCTCGGCATATTTTAACCGGAGGATATCGTAATGTTCCACACCCGGCGGTTCAATGTAAAGATCGGCCATCTTGCCGGATTTGATGGTTGATTTATCGGCGCTTACATGAAATACACGGGTGGCGATCTGCATGATATTATCGAGCTTGTCCGTATCATGGATCGGACTGATATTTACAGCAATCACTTTATCACAAATTTTACGGACCGGTTTGATTGGCAGGTTATCAAGAACTCCACCATCGACATAAAGAAAATCACCCATTTTGACCGGTGTAAACAGCAGGGGTATACTGGAAGATGCCTGGACAATATCGCTGAGCGGGCCGCTGCTGATATATTCCATCCGGCCCTTGTTCAGGTTGCATACGCCCACTATCAGGGGTATAGGGAGATCTTCAAGATTTTTGTATGGTATGTGCAATTTTATCTGGTTCTTCAGCCCATCGAGCCTGATAAAACCCTGCTTCGACATTTTAAAAGTCGATATCTTCATAAAATCCTGCTCTTTAAGCAACCTGAAGATGTCATCCGGATCCATCCCTGCAGCAAGAAACACACCGGCAATCGCCCCGGCACTTACCCCGGAAATAATATCCGGTTTAATATTTTTTTCGAGCAGGGCTTTGGCCACCCCCAGGTGCGCAAACCCCCGCGCCCCGCCGCCGCTTAGGACTAATCCCAACTTATGTGTTGTCATTCTTTTTCCAGGCTTCTAATTAATTTCTTCCAGCATCGCCCTGAGATTCCCTTCCGGAGTATTTGGCGGAAGGGCGCATCCGGCATTGAGTATAAAACGATTGAACTTACCCATTATTTTGATCAGCTCCCTGGTTTTTGTCCTTACCTGATCAGGCGTTCCGAGAGCAAGGACCCCACTGGGATCAATATTGCCGATCAGGGTAACCTTGCCTTTGAATGCCTCCGCGATCTTTCTGATATCGGTTTTATAGTCAAGTTCCAAAGCATCAGCCCCAGTTTCAATCATCTCATGAAGAATAAGTTCGGTATTCCCGCAAATATGCAGGGTATATGGAAGTCCGGCATTATGGGCTTCCTCCACTACCCGCTTTTCATAGGGGAAGGCATATTGCTTGTACAGTTCAGGTGGAATCAGGTCGGGCCCCGCCGGACTGTCACCATTGGAAATCATGTCACAGCCGGTTTGGGCCATCAGCCGGATAAACTGCCTGGTCGCTTCAGTGCAGTATTCCAGAAGGCCGATTTTATCATCCTCATCCGCGACATACAAATCGGTCATCCAATCAGCGGATCCCCTGACCATTCCGGCCAGGGAAAAAGGGGCCTGGTCACAATTGCCCCTGACATAGATATCGTCGCCCACATATCTTTTGACCAACCGGACGGCCTCGAGCCAGTTTATCACATAGGGGTAATCCTCGATATTCACAGCCGGCAGGTTACGCCAATCCTTCAACTCCGGGAGTATTCCCAGATGGCAGCGTGCCGGCTCGTGATCCGGAAAATCCACCGGTACTCCCAGGGCACCGGCCAGGGTCACCGTATCCATATCCACCAGAATACCATCGAACTCATACTTTTCCACCGAACGGACCAGTGCTTCGGCCATCACCACCGGATTCTCCCGGAACTGCTTCATACTCACCCCGTACTCTCGGGCCGCCATCATGAAATTATGCAACATCACGGGGGTGCGATCACTTTGCAAGCCTTTGAGGGCAGAGGTAATTCGATCTTTGGGGGTCATTTGATTAATATGTTAATATGCTAATGTGCTAACCCATTTCCTCGAGGCGCTTGCCTTTGGTTTCAACAAGAAATCTCCGGAAGAAGAAAAAGCTGTAAAAAGTTGCTGCCGCATAGAACAGGAATATATAACCGATGCCGCTGCTGGTGGGGAAGAGTCCGGCGACAAATGGAAAAAGGAACGCCATGACCGCATTGAAAAACCAGTGGGAGAAGGATCCGATGGAAGCCCCTCTCGCCCTGATATTATTGGGAAACATCTCGGATAACAAAACCCATATTACGGCCCCCTGGGAGGAAGAAAAGAAACCGACAAAACCCACCAGCATTATGACGGGCATCAGATTTCCAAAGGCTCCGGTGATAAAGGAAAGGGCGAACAGGGTAAGGAAGATGGTCATACCGACTGATCCGATCAGCAGCATTTTCTTCCGGCCGATCTTATCGATCAGACGCATGGCTATCAGGGTAAAAATGAGGTTAGTAAATCCGATGATTACGGTCTGGAGAATGGCAGAGTCGGTGCTGAAATTGGCCGCACGGAAAATATCGGTTGTATAATACATAACGATATTGATCCCGGTAAACTGGTTGAACATCCCTACGGCAATGCCGATCAAAACCAGCTTCAGATAAGGCTTCTTGAACAAGTAAATGGATTTGCCCACCACTTCTATATTCACCGAATCTTTTATTTCGATGAGTAGTTGCTCGATATCGGTTCCGGGATTGACTTCTTCCAGCACCTGCCGGGCCTGATGTATATACCCTTTCATCACCAGCCAGCGCGGACTCTGGCTCACCCTGAACAACAGGATGAAAAACACCAGGGCCGGAACGGCACCGGAGATGAACATCCAGCGCCAGTTATTGACCCCGGTATTTAGTAAAAGATAGTCGGAAAAAAATGCAACCAGGATTCCCACTACTATGGCCAGTTGAAAGGTTACGGTAAGACGGCCCCGAAAGGCGGCCGGAGCTATTTCAGCAATATACAAGGGGGAAAGAACCGATGCCCCTCCTATGGCCAGTCCCCCGATCAGACGGAATGCCAGGAAGGCGCTGAAGCTCCATGCCAGACCGGTTCCGATAGCCGAAATCAGGAACAGCAATGCAAGAACTCTAAGTACCAGGCGCCTCCCAAAATAGTCGCCCGGCCGGCCCACTGCAAGAGCTCCGATCACACAGCCAATTAATGCCGAACTCACCGCCCAGCCTTTCATGGTATCACTCAACCCGAAATGCTCAGTGAAAAACGGAATGGCGCCATTGATCACCGCCGTATCAAAACCGAAAAGCAGTCCGCCCAAGGCAGCGACGAAGGTGTATAAGTAGAGAGGTTGCTTCATTTGTTAATTCGCTAATATGCTAATATGCTAATTAAGAAAAACGCACCAATTATCTGATTATCAGGATTTTTAGAAATTATTCGATTCATAAATGTATTGATTATTTCACTGAATTTCACCATGTCTCTCTTCAATTAGCATATTAGCATATTAGCATATTAGCATATTAAGACGTTTCATGAGTTGGAGCATGGCGCGTCCATTGTGATACGGGCATTTCCAGGGATCGATTTTCCAGTCGTTGCGGTAGTAGGGTGAAGGATCATCTGCGGGTTCAACGAGATAAGGGACACCCAGGCGGTTGACCTTGGTATACCATTCACCGAGCTGATGATCAATCAGATGCTTATCAACAAAAGCCCAGGCTTTTTTCACTATTTCCCAATATTTAGGATCGCAGGTCATTTCAAAGGCATTCATGAACCCTACGAGGTTTTCCGCCTGCGGCCACCAGTGCTTGTTGGTTCGCAAATGGCTTCCAAAACGCGAGGATTCGAGGAAAAGTCCGCCATCCTGATCTACGCCTTCTCTGGCTACCGCATCCGCTATCTTTAGGCACAGTGGGCTCATTCTTTCCCGGATGCTTGCATCACCAAGGATTCCAGCCGCCTCCAGCAAAAGCCAGGAGGCCTCGATATCATGTCCGAAGGAGCAGATCCCCTTGGATGCCTCAACCTCGTTGAAAACCTCATCGAAAAAAATACCAAGATGCCCTTCCGGCCTGATGATTTTTTCAATGAACAATTCAAGCAATTCAGTTAATCTTTTTCTGACCGACCCCTCACACCAAACCCCGAAAAGAGCTGCATAAGCCTCCATCACGTGAAGGTGGGTATTCATCGACCGGGGTTCATTGTTGTCGGCCATCCTGTTTTCACCATACAATTTCCAATCGCGGGTAAAAGCCTCAAAATAACCTGGATGCGAAGGGTCTTTGGCCTTGCTTTCGAGCAGAAAATAAAAATCGCGGATAACAGTTAAAATCTTAACGTCCTGAACCAATTCCATGTATTTACTGAGTGCATAAATCACAAATGCCTGAGCATAAGTATGCTTAACATCCACCGCTACTGATCCGTCCGGGGTAATCTCCATAAAATAACCACCGTAAACGGGATCCAGAAACTGGTTTTGCAATATTCGGTATGCAAGATGCGCCATCCCGGCAAATTCCGGTTTTCGATCATAATGAATCGCTGCTTCGGAATAGGTCCATAAAATACGCGCCGTGAGCACGCACGAAAGATTTGCCTCCACAGGATTCCCATCCAGGTCGGCCGCACCGTAAAATCCATCTTTACCTGGTTTGACGGCATATTTCATCCAGTAAGGCAGAATATCGCCTATGAGCTCCGCCTCAAATTTTTCGCGATGCGATCTTAGCTCTTCGAGTAAAGTACCTGGTATCATAATATGCTAATTTGCTAATATGCTAATTATAAGATGATGGGTTAATATTTGATTATTAGTTGATTATAAATTATGCGAATTCATTATTCCGCTAATTTCAGAAACATCAGACGGGAAAGTTCTTCTATTAGCATATTAGCAAATTAGCATATTATTTCAGTGCGCCAACCATCGCGCGAACGCGATCCGGATCGGTTTCCAGGATTGAAAATTCCGGTATGGCGGTTAGTCCACCCATAAAAACATCAGGGCGGCGGAAAATCATGCCGCTTTCAACCGTCCGCCTGAGTGTTGCATGATATTCAGCGGCCTTTACTGATTTTGCAAATTCACTGATATTATGTTCATTAAGCCCGCCTCCAGGCATGATGACAACTTTACCTTCAGATTGGGTGATCAATCTGGCAATCAATTCGGAACCGTCCGTTGCTTGATTTTTCTGACCTGAGGTCAGGATCCTGTCAACCCCCGTCAATTTAAGGTCTTCCAACGCTTCAAACGGATCCCTGGCCATATCAAAGGCCCGGTGAAAGGTCACCGACATGGGCCTGGCAAATTCGACAATCTCTTTGGTCCTCGCCACATCGATCCTGCCATCATCTTTAAGAAAACCGATCACGACCCCATCGACTCGTGAAATCCTGCAGCGTTCAACATCACGCTTGATAATGACATACTCAAGGTCGGAATAGAGAAAATCCCCGCCACGCGGACGAATGATCACATGCAGGCGGATGGATAATTTCATCCGCGCCAGTTCGATGGTCCCAATACTGGGAGTAGTACCCCCTTCATACAGGTTATCACACAATTCAACGCGGTATGCACCGCTTGCCTGGGCTGCCAGCGCCGAGGCCAATGATCCCGCACAGACTTCAAGTATTGGCTTATTCATATTTTTCAGCTTCGGTAACTTTAAAATCCTGTTTTTCCGAAAATCCATCCCCCTACCTGTCGACCAGATAATATTCAACCGTAGTGACTACCCGCACGATCTTTTTGTACGGCGTGTTGATATCGCGGTCCTCGATCGTAAAGAGACCCTGTGTGGCCTTCTTTATTTTCCCGACTTTGGATTTGGAGTCGGAGGCAAATTTCCCGGCTGCTTCCCGTGCATTTTTTGTGGCCGACTCGATCATGGCAGGCTTAATGGAATTCAGATCGGTAAAAAGATATTGCACCTGGCTCTGGTACTGGTCCTGGTTCAATACGATTCCCTTCCCGACAAGATCCGTCAGATGCGTGATCGCTCCGGTCATCTTTGCAGTTTGCGTAGTTCGGACGGTCATCTCCGACCGGCCGACATAGCGGAATTCCACATTTTGATTGCCGCCCCCGTAAATATTTGCTTTCTGGTCATTGATATTGATCATTCCAATGGCAATATCCTCCTTGGTGAATCCGGCTTCAGTAAGAAAATCGAGAATGATTTTCTGTTTTCTGTCGAGGGTCGCCTGCAATTCGACAAGATTATTGCTGGCTTCGCTGAACGTGATTGGCCAAACAGCCAGATTCGCATCGACTTCCATTTCGGCAAGTCCTTTAACCACTACGGAACGATCGAGTTTTTTGAACCGGATTAACGAATTACCCAGTATTAATGCGGCAATTACAAGCCCTACAGCCAGCATCGCGGCTGCAGCGGTTAATTGGGATTCATTTTTTGCCATAGTCGCAGATTTTTAAGTTTAGAATCAGACTTATCAAAGGTAAGTCATCGTTTGAATTATCAAAAGGCCGTTTTTATCCATAAATCTGCCGCATGTATAGTCCTGCAGATTTCTTTTTTCTATCTTTCGAAAGCACGGCAAAGTGCAGACTTTAACTATGCAGCTAAACCTCATTCCTTAAGCCTGGGAATCTATATGGGTATAAATTCTATTAGTCAGGACCAGTCCGGAGCCGGACCTTTAGTCAATGTACCTGACCGCATTGATAGCCTGGATATTACAGAACGCAGTTTGGTAGAGGAGGAACTCAGAGAGGCACTGGCTGTCCTGCAAAAAAGTCAATCCATTGCACATTTGGGCCATTGGAAATTGGATTTGGTCATGAATATTTTCACAGCCTCTGATGAAGGGCTGCGAATATTCGGTTTCCCCATCGGCAGCAAACCGAAATTTGAAGAGGTTTCAGCATGCATTTTGGCTGAAGACCGGATGCATGTGTCAGCAACTTTGCAGAAAGCCTTGCAAACCCATGAAAAGTACTCAGTTGAAATGCGGATCCGCAGGAAGGATGACGGTGAAATCCGGCATATCCTGTCAATCGCGGAAGTGATTTGTGACAGCGTCAACAAACCAGTCAACATTATCGGTACCAACCAGGATATCACGGAACGTAAATTAGTGGAGATACACCGTGACCAGCTGTTTCAATTTGCAAAGGCACTCAATGAGATATCAGAGTCCATCATATCGAAGGATAATGCAACAGATATCCTTCGAAATTCCAACCGGATTTTAGGGGAGACACTCAAGGTTGACCGGGCACTGATTTATGATGTTTCATTCGAAAATAACAGGATAACCAGTCTTTCAGAATGGTTAAGGCTCGAACATCCGGATATTAAGTCCACGATGGACCTCTTTACCTCTCTGGATATGTTTCATGTTGCTAATAAGCATATCAAATCCACGCGACATCACCTGGTCAGTTATTCCGAAGCAGTTAATGAGCATTTTCAGTTAGATGGGTCAGGGAAAATATTACATAATGACCTCAAGGTTAAGAGTTTAATCTGGTACCCTTTTGCATTTGAAGAAAAGGGTTACCATGTTTTTGCACTGAATCAGATCCTTGAACCCAGGATCTGGACACCAGAAGAAATCGGATTCATTGAATCGGTTGCCAATCTGATCAATCTGGCTTTTATCAATATCCAGCTACTTCAGGAACGAAAATTCGCGGATGAGGAACTTCAGGAAAGGGAAGCAAGGCATAGAACAATTATTGACACCGCACTTGACGGCTTTGTTTTGCTTGATAACGATGGAAAACTGATTGATGTGAATGCCAGCTATTGCCGGATGAGCGGGTACAGGGCACAGGAGTTGCTGACCATGCACTTAAATCAGTTGGAAAAGAATGATGTCAACAATGATATAGGTAATCGGATTCAAAAAGAGATTGCCGACGGACATGATCGTTTCCAGACGCAGCACCGGCGGAAGGACGGAACTGTTTTTGACGTGGAGATCAATGCCCAGAGCCGCCCTTCAGAAGCCGGGCAACTTGCGGTATTCATCCGTGATATCACCAAGAGCAACCAAATAGAGAAAGAACTCAGGGAGGCGCTGTTAGAAGCCGAATCAGGCGACCGCCTGAAAACAGCCTTCATGAACAACATTTCTCATGAAATCAGGACCCCGCTGAACGGGATTGTCGGATTCAGCGATCTGATCATCCAACCAAACCTGACTGAAGAAGAGAAGGAGACTTTCTCCACGCAGATCAGACGAAGCAGCGATCGGCTCATTAAAACGGTGAACAATTACATGGATGTTTCGATGATCACTTCAGGAGATTTGGAGGTGCACCTGAGCCCCTTTGACCTGGATAACGCTCTTCAGCAATTATTTGAACAAGTTGAACCACTATGTAAGGAAAAGAACCTGAAGCTCACCCTGGTAGTCCCGGAAAAACTGTATAAAACCATCCTTAATTCCGATCATGAATTACTCATGAAATCCTTGATACACCTGTTGGAAAATGCGATCACTTTCACCCGTCATGGGGAGATTTCATTCGGGTACATGCTGAAAGCTGGGTTTGCTGAATTCTTCGCAACAGATACCGGATTGGGGATCAGCAAGGAAGCTCAGGTACGGATCTTTGAGAATTTTGTCCAGGAAGAAGTATCCTTGACCCGGGCACATGAAGGAAATGGGCTTGGACTGGCAATAACAAAGAATGTCATCAAGTTACTTGGTGGTGACATCCGTGTGGAATCCGAAAAGGGAGTGGGATCATCCTTTTTCTTTTACATACCATTCGACGGTGCTGACCGCATGATTGAATCCATGGAATTGGAAAAGAAAAGAATCTCCCTATCCAATAATCCGGTACTGCTTATTGCCGAGGATGATGAATCAAACCGCCTGTATCTGAAGAAGTTCTTCCCAGCTGATTCATTTACCATCCACTTCGCTAACAATGGACTTGAAGCTGTTGACCTTTGTATCGAACACCCGGAAATTTCCCTCGTGCTGATGGATCTGAAAATGCCTGTCATGGACGGCTTTCAGGCTACCCGGACGATCAGGACCTTCCGGAAGGATTTGCCGATTATTGCAATCACGGCATTTGCCATGTCAACTGATAAGGCAAAAGCCATGGAGGCCGGGTGCGATGACTATCTGTCGAAACCTGTCACGCGCGCTTTATTGCTCAGCAGGATAAGAGATTATGGCATGAAGATTTAAATTATCTCCATAATCCCGGCATACGTTTAACTTTCCAGGGACAATAACAAAATATCCCATCGGCGCAGCAATTTCTCGACCGGTCGCGGTCCTTTGGCTGGTCGGAAAAGTACCTCACCAAGGCCGGTTGCAATAAATCCGGAACAAACCGGGATCCCGAGTGTTATATAGGTCCATAAACATCAACGGCATATGAACAAAGGACCCGGGATTGATTTCAATTGGTTCTCAAAACGGCTGATTGCATTTTTTGGAATTTCCTTAATAGTTGTCTGCCTGGCCGCATACCTGCTGACATCACCCATGTTTGTTAAACCGATGTATCAGTCGGAGTCGTTGATTTTTGTACCCCTGACCATCCTATCCAAGCAAATAGAACAGCAAGGCATAGGTTTTGCAAGCGATCGGGAGATAGACGCTCATATTCAGATCCTGGAATCAGGCCAGATGCGCGACAGCCTGATCCAGCGGTTCCATCTGGATAGGGAATTTGGTATCGACCTGAATATACCCGGTGGCCGGAGCAATCTGCACGGGATATTGGACTCGAGGATATACATCCAGAAAACACGTTTCAGTTCGGTTTCGATTCTTGTTAAAGATTCGGACCCGGAACGTGCGGCGGAGATGGCCAATGCCATTGTCGATTTGGGTAACAACATCAAGGAGGACCTGTTGTCGGCCAACCGCAAGGGAGCTTTGGATTACGCACAAACCCTGTACGATAATAAAATAGTGGATGTGCAGAACCTGGAGCACAAAATCGATTCAATCAGCATCATTTCGGGTGCCGCTTCCGCTTCCGACCGCAATCTTTTATCCAAACTTCAAACCGTTTACGCCACCGAACTCCAAGAGCTTGCCGGAAGGAAGAACCACCTCGAACGGGAGCAAAGGAGTTTTGAAACCGAGCTTCCAAAGGCTTATGTTATTTCGAAAGCGATTCCGAATGACCATCCCGATTCACCGAAGCGGCTTCTGATCACCTTGGCAGCAGCCCTGTTTTATCTGTTTATTGTGTTTGTTTTTATCATAGTCCGGCGCGATGTTCAACTGGCTTTCAGAAAAAATTGATCTCGTCAGGCTCCAGTTTCTTTTGCTTCAGCTACTGGCCCTGACCCTGCCGTTTTCATTTGAAATCAGCCTGCAAGGCGATAATAAGTTATTGTTCCCGACTGAACCGCTGATGATATTCGTTGCGCTGGTCGTAGTGGCGGACCTGTTGATCAGGCCCGGATCGCTCGGCGACCTGATCCCGGACAAGTGGTGGCTGGTGATTCCCTTTGCCGCAGCCCTGCTGATAGGGTCAGTCTTCTCGGAGATGAAAATCGTTTCGGTCAAGTTCACCTCGGTCAACCTCCTCTATATCCTGATTTTCTTCTTTACCCTCCAGCGTCTCCTGAACCGGAGACCGGAATTCTTTGTCAACCTGCTGTCACTCTATACGGCAGGGTTCCTGGTGATCGGCCTGCTGGCGCTTTACCGATACGGTACCTACGATTGGAATCCGGTGGTTGTTAAAGCAATATTTCAGCCCTTTTACAAGGATCACACGATATACGGTGCCACCGCGGCCATCCTCTCGGCATTCTGGCTGAGCTATCCATTGAAGGACCGGATAATGACACTGAAAGCAGGACAGGTGATGGCTGGATTAGCAGCAGCCGGTGCTGTGCTGCTGAGTTATAGCCGGGCAGCCATGCTCAGCATACTGGTATTTCTGGCGATCCGTATTCTGTTTCTGATAGGGGTAAGATTATGGCAGCTAGCCGCGCTTTCGGTGGCCGGTTTGGCCATCCTGCTTCTGAACAGCCAGCCGTTGCTTGACCGCCTGAACGCCAACCATTTTGATTCGGGCGACCGGCAGTCGGACCTCATTGAGCACACCCTTTCAGCCGGAAATGTCAACACTGATGTGTCCAACCGGGAACGGCTTAACCGGTGGATATCCGGATTATCCATGTTTGCCGGTAAACCGGCGACCGGTTTCGGACCCGGCACCTATCAGTTTGAATATATACCTTATCAAAAGCAGGAATTCATGACCCGGCTCAGCGTCACCGATCCCTACCATATACCCGACAACTCAGGCGGAACGGCCCATTCCGAGTATGTTCTGGCTTTGAGTGAATCGGGCGTTCCGGGAATACTGGCCTGGCTGATCTTGCTGGGCGGATTAACAGGAATCTCCTTCAGAAAACGGCCCGGATGGCCAAACCGGGGATACATTGTTGCGGGTTATGCCGCCCTATCGACCTACTTTTTCCACGCCTTCTTCAACAACTTTCTGAATACAGACAAGTTAGCCTTTCTCTTCTGGGGTTTGATTGCCTGGATTTGTGTCAATTATTCAAATATTCCTTCAGATGAAAAGCGGATTTTATCCTGACATAGGAAAATATTACGATACCGATGCTGCTGATTTCGATGACCGGTACTGGCAAAATCCGGTCCTTCAGCAGATGAGGCAATCATTCAGGGAAGAGGTCAAACGGCATCCCTTCCTTACCGTCCTTGAAATTGGATGCGGAACCGGCATCGACCTGCTGCATTTCGGCATCACGCATCCTCAGGTTCAGTTAAGCGGTATCGACGTATCCAAAGAAATGATCAGATTATCGATCAATAAGATAAATCAGAATAAACTGACCAATGTGCACGCTTATACTGCATCGGTTGAGGAGTGCCCGGAACTCTTCCAGGATCAGAAATTCGATCTCATCTATGTTTTCTTCGGAGCTCTCAATACTGTTGAAAACCTGGCGCAAAATGCAAAATTCCTGAAAGGATTGCTGAAACCGGGCGGAAGAATGGTTTTGTCATTTGTCAATAGATGGTACGTCGGTGGCATTTTGCTGGAGTCCGTCAGGTTTAGGTTCGCCAGGGCCACTTCGCGTCTCCACCCTGTTTGGAAAGGATACTCGCCGTCGAAAGACCTCCACAGCCGCTGCTATACACCAGGAGAGATCCGCAGGGCTTTCAGCGAATTCAGGATTGTCCGGCATCATGGCTACTGCATACTCCATCCCGCCTGGTATTATACCCGGATGAATCAAAAACTCGGCAGATTAAGAAGGATATTCTGGTTGATGGATGAGTGGCTTAATCATACCGCTCTTTGGCGTTTCGGTGAATATACCCTGTTCACTTTTCAGCATGCGGAGGATCCTTGCTAGCATATCCTCCGGTTCAGGATACCGGTAACGGTGATTGGTCCAGAATTCCCGGTAAAGTGTCGTTAAGGGGATTGATGAGGTCAGTGCCTCGGCTTCGGCAGTGCCGTATTTCCGCCGGATCTGATTAAAGGGTATATATTCGGTGGTGGAACCGAGAATAGCGGCCATCTTGTTACTGAACTCAGACTGGGCAACCGGGGCCCCGGCAAAAAGGTTCATCACGCTGGGCTCCATATCCGGCACCCGGCCGATCATTTCACCCAGATCCTCGATCTGTATCATCGACATCAACTGGCAACCATCCCCATAGACCGGAACTTTTCCAGTACTGATATAATGGTGCCAGAAAAAGATCCGGAACCAGGAAACAGGACCGACGATCCAACCGGGCCTGACAATCTTGATCCGTGATCCTGGTAAACCCGCACTTTTCGTCCAGGGGAGCTCGGCGCGGATATAATTCCTGGCAAAGGCAACCGGGTTCAACGGACTCCACTCATCAGCGGCGGTTCCGCCCTCCTGATTGCCATACATCAGTGATCCGGATACATACACAACTACCGGGGGATGTTCCATGGATTGAAAAAAACCGAGGAGACGCTCATTGGCCTCCTGACCTCTCTTTGCGGCAACCTGCCGCCTGACCGGCCCCGACCCGGCCATGCGGGCCAAATGAAAAACCACATCCGGTTTATAGCGGTTGAACCAAGTTAGATCAAAGGTATCCAAACTGCCTGCAAAGACGTTGAATTTTTCGAGGTTACGGTAAGCAATGTTTTTATGTACCAGTAAATGGAGCTTATTCGAGGGATCGGCTGAAAGGTAATTCACCAGCGATCTCCCGATAAAACCGGTTCCGCCGAGGATCCATACATTCCGGGTCAACTCACGCGCTTTTCCCATATTCGTAAGGTTTTCCGGTATTGGCTCCAATAGCCTTCATCCGTTCATCCAGAATCCTGATACTCTCGTTATATTGCCGGAGCACAAGGAACTGCTGGTTCTGCGGGTGATGCTTGGAAACGCTCTTGCTGGATTCCATATTTACCCTGAATTTTTCAGGCTGCAGATGCCGGTACTTCCGTTCGAGGAAACGGAGTGTATACTTCAGGCATAGATCATCCAAGCGGTCACCCGGCTTGCCACTCAACAGCCATTCGAATAATTTATGAGGGAAACCGCTGGGATTATTCCTGACAGTATCCACCGTCCTGATATTTGGGAAATAGGATCGAAACCAGGAGTTTTCCAAAAGAAAACGATTATATAATTTCCGGTTGTACATCGGCAGGATCAGCCCGATTTCAGCCGCCGTAAAAACATTCCGGTCGGGAATGGCCAGATGATCCGTATCGATAAAATAATTCAGGCAGAAATTGCGGTGCGAATTCAGCAGGACTAGCTTTTTGAACAGGGTAAGCATCACCCTTGTGATCCATAACCGGCCCGGTTCGGTAATGATAAAAAAATCGATATCGTCCTTCGCGTCCATCACCCCTTTTGAAAGGGATCCGGAAATCATGACTGCCCTGACAAATGGAAACCGGGCAATCAGCGAGGAATAAAACCAGGCAGCCGGCATCCTTTTCACGGCACGCTGATTGGCCGATATCCGCTCATCGAGGAGCGACCCGTCAGCGATCAGGGAAAAATATCCACGGTTTTCGAACACCAGTCCGCCGGCCAGCAGGTCATGCAGTGCATTTTCAACAGCTGAACGGGTACAACCCCTGATCGGACTGAACTCCACGATCTCTTGCCCGGTCAGCGGATGCCTGAATACATTAAAATAGGCAAGCGTCTCCAAAACTGATTTTAACAGGACTGCACCAGACTCGATAACATGCTCGGGATTCATTAGTTATAGAACACGCGAACCCGGAAGATGTTCAAAGAAATGGCATATTATATAAGGCCGCTTCTGTGGAGCAGTGCATGAGGGTCGGGTTCTTTGCCGCGGAAACGTTGATAGAGCGTGGCAGGGTGTTCGCTGCCCCCTTTTTCAAGGATGTTTTTACGGAAAGCGGATGCCACTTCCCGGTTGAAGATTCCTTTTTCGCTGAAGAGGGCAAAGGCATCCGCATCAAGGACCTCTGCCCACTTGTACCCGTAATAGTTTGCCGCATAGCCACCTGCGAAAATATGGCTGAAGGCTGTGCTGACTGAACTTCCGGGGATTTTACGGAACATTTGTGTATCTGCCATGGCCTCTCTTTCAAATGCAACCGGATCACCATCAAAATGTTCAGCCATGGTGTGCCAGGCCATATCGAGGAACCCAAAACTCAATTGGCGTTCAAAAGCGTATCCTTCCAGAAAATTTTTCGCCTCAATGAGCCGGTCGATGAGTGCCGCCGGAATCTTTTCGCAAGTCTCATAATGAACGGCAAACCGGTCGAGCCACTCCTTTTCCAATGCCCAGTTTTCCATGATCTGGCTTGGCAATTCAACGAAATCGCGGTACACATTGGTTCCTGAAACAGAAGGATAAGTGCACTGCGAAAGCATACCATGAAGGGCATGACCGAATTCATGCAGGAAAGTGTTCACTTCATCATGAATCAGCAGGGAGGGTTTATCAGAGGTGGGTTTGGAAAAATTGCACACCAGCGAAATATGCGGTCTGACCGAATGGCCATTCATGTTCGACTGTCCTCGGAAATCGGTCATCCATGCCCCACCCTGCTTGCCCAGACGGGGAAAGAAATCGAGAAAAAGCAGGGCCAGGAAATCTTCGTTTTCATCCTTGACCTCATAAGTGATCACATCGGGGTGATAGACCGGAATATCATGGATAATTTGAAATTTTAATCCGTATAATGTATTGGCTAACTGAAATATAGCTTCTATTACGTTTTCAAGTTTAAAATAAGGCTTTAAAAGTTCCTCCTTGAAATCATATTTCTTTTGCCGGACCTTTTCGGCATAATAGCTCCAGTCCCATGATTCAAGTTCAAAACCGGCGCCTTCGGCTTTGGCAAAATCTATCACTTCCTCCAGTTCATCCTGAGCAGCCGGTTTGGAGTATTGGTGAATGTTCTCAAGAAATGCCATGACTTTGGGAGAGGCTCCGGCCATGCTCTCTTTTAGCATGTAAGTCGCATAATCCGGTTCGCCAAGCAGTGAGGCTTGTTCCAGCCGGAGGTTCACAATCTCTTCAATCAGCGGCTTATTATCGTATGCGTTTCCCTGGTTACCCCTGATCCCATAGGCTCTGGTCAGCCTCTCGCGCAGGTCGCGGCGGTCTGAATATTTCAAAAACGGAACATACCCCGGGGCATGCAGCGTGAACACCCATCCGGTCAGTCCCCGGCCCTCAGCTTCCTGGGCGGCCGCTTCACGTACAAAATCAGGCAATCCTGCCAGATCTGCTTCTTCCTCCAGATGCAGGAAAAACCCGTTGGTCTCGGCTAATACATTATCGGCGAACTGCAGAGTGAGTAAGGACAGTCGTGAACGGATCTCTGCAAAACGTTTCTTTGAATCCTCGTTCAATAAGGCACCGTTCCGGACAAAGTCGCGGTGCCAGTTTTCCAGGACAATTTGTTGCTCCGCGGAGGAGGAAGAGGTTTCGGGTGTCGGGTGTCGGGTATCAGGTTGTCGGTTAGGGGTTAGGGGTTGGCGGTTATGGAGAGTATTGATGCGGGCAAAGAGGGCGGAGTTCATGAGGAGGCGGTTGGAGTATTCGGTGAGGAGCTGGGAGGCTTCCTGGGCAACTTTCTGCAGCCGTTCATTCGTATCGGCATGGTTCAGGTTAAAGAGGATGCCTGCAGTGACTCCCAGTTTTTCACCATTCTGTTCGAGCGGAAGAATCGTGTTTTCAAAAGTCGGCTCACCGGGTGTGACAATAATCTGTTCGATTTTTTCCTCGGCAGCGTTGATCTGGGTTTCAATGGCCGGAATAAAATCAGCTTCATGAATCAGGTCGAAGGGCGGAGCCTCAAAACGGGTGATAAAAGGTTGAAGCAGTGGATTATCGGAGTGTAGGTTATTCATGGTATAAGCGGTGTCCAACAAGTGGGCGTGAACGAATTCTATTCAGTTAGGATTTTAAACTCATCCGACCCTTCCACCCTTTCCAGTTCGGTGCCTTCCGGAAGCTTGATATACGGGAGGATGGCCGGATCGTAGTTTGCGATGGCATTAATACTGAAAACTTTACTCGTTTCGGGGTCATCAATGTACTCCTGGGTTTCCGTCCCTGAGAGGAACCTCCAGCCGGTATCCTCCTTATCGAAACGTTCCTCACGGTACATATAACCCACTTTCATTCCGTCGACCGTGATGTGATTAGAAACGATTCCGAAGCCCTGAAGTTTAATCAGATCTTTTATTTTTTCTGCTGGAATTTTGAATTGTTCTTTTTCCATAATCCGATGGTTTTCTTCCGGCTGGTAAGATACAAAGATTAGCAGGAAGGTGAAACAACCATCATTGCCCCCATGGATAGTCGATTGCTGGACCAGCCCGTCAGAAAGTAAACCTCCACACCAGTTTAGCCGCCCCGCTGCTTATGTTGGGATGAATGAGCTCGGCCCGGTGCACCGGCTCGTACCCGTTATTCAGAACAAAATAGAAATCGCTACCGATACGGGGGATCCAGTGAATCCGGAAATTCAGGAGCGCAAGGTCATCTTCGGTATTCCATTGAGAGAAAAGAGCCAGATCGAGGCGTGTGGTGAAAGCATAATCAATATATGCTGCCAGTTGCTGAACAAAATCTTTGTGGATTCCGAATTTCAGGTAATTAAGTTCATAATCCGCTTTCACATTCAGATGACTGCTCAGGTTGAGTCCGATAAACAGCTCTAGCGACCGGATATCCCCGCCGTAATACTTCCCCGCGCTGCCCACGATACCGCCCCATATCCGCCTGCCCTCATAGGACTCCAGTTGAATCTCCTGTCCCATAAAGGTGTATTTCCCGGCCGGGATTATAATGGAATCAGTGAGTTCAAATTCCGAATCCAAACGGTCGAAATTGTATGTTACATTGTATTCAAAAGTGTCCCCCGACTTCAGCTGAAACCCCAACAGGCGGGTTTCATCGGAAATACTTTCCAGCTCACCGGTCGAATTAGTCCAATAGGCTACCAGTTCCCACGGATTAAATTCAAAGTACTGAAACCCCCATTTTTTAAGCATCCGGGGTTTGATATTCAGGTTCCAGCTAAGGGCTTTAAAGTTCTGTCTGCCAAAATAACCCAACTCAGCATTGAAACCCGCAGGGATGCATGAGACCCCGAAATAACTATCAATCAGATCATTTGGATAGTCAACATAAAAACGGTAGCTCAGGTTGTCACGGGCAGGTTTACCCTGATCCCAGGAGGCTGCCATGGCCCCGAAAATGATCAGGTTCTTGGCTTTCAGGAAATTCGAAGTGGTAAAGCTGCCATCGAGTCCGGCCACCAAATTCAGTTTGTCGTGGTTGTATTTCGAAGTGATGATCCCTCCCGCATAGGATTGTGATCCAATATCCCTTTTGTATCGGAAAACCGTGTTGTTGGTGGTTGGTGAATAATCGTTGGCTGCGGTCTGAAGACTGAGGAATCCGTAATTATTCCTGCCTTCCTTGCCAAAGAGTCGCACTCCTCCCAGCACATTCACCGGTTCCATATTCTCTATTCCGATCTTTCTAGAATAAAAAATCTGGCTGGTCTGGCCCAGGTTAAACTGGTAATAAGAAGAGCCCTCGAGAAAGAACTCTCTTTTTTCAGGATAAAAGATATTGAAACGGGTCAGGTTGACCTGTATACGGTCGGCTTCCACCTGCGCAAAATCAGTATTGGTGGTAAGGTTAAGTTTAAGGTTAGGGGAAATATTCCAGTTAAGGTCGGCTCCGATCTTACCATTGGGCCTCACCGTACCTGTTTCATCATCGCGGTTCCAACCACCCAATGCGTAAGGTTTGAGCTCAAACCGCTGGTCATAACGGATATGGTTAAGACCGGTCAAACGGCCGGCTACCGATATGTTTCCGATATTGTGATCCCGGCTCCATCCCTGCCACCGGACCTGTTCACTCTTATAACTGATATACCGTTCAAAATTGAGT